>Ga0187892_10000721_pt1 | contig 83376 bp, 71 predicted proteins | sample MA1701073metaG_FD_139345 | JGI IMG/M metagenome (GOLD analysis project Ga0187892, IMG submission 139345) | Bio-ooze microbial communities from a basaltic lava cave in the Kipuka Kanohina Cave System on the Island of Hawaii, USA - MA170107-3 metaG ... | reverse complement strand
TACCCAGCGGCTCCAAGAAACCTAACTGACCGCCAATCACCCCGTCCGCTTCGCGTCCACCCCTCCTTGATGAAGGAGGGGAGAGTTTTTCCGGTCCGCTTCGCGTCCACCCCTCCTTGATGAAGGAGGGGAGAGTTTTTCCGGTCCGCTTCGCGTCCACCCCTCCTTGATGAAGGAGGGGAGAATTTTTCCGGTCCGCTTCGCGTCCACCCCTCCTTGTGCAAGGAGGGGAGATGAGTGTCTCGGACTTTTGCCCTGCCCTTCGCGTGTTGTATTTCTCCCTCCCCATGCCGGCGCTGTCGCTATCCTGCGACACGTTGGTATATATGCATCAGAACGTGATGCAATTGGTTATACCCCGCCAGCCGGAATTTGATAATGGCCTTGCCGGCGCCTCCGGGGGATCAGCGTCGGCGATCCTGGGGACCCTTTCGAAACGGGAGGTTCTCCAAGCGCGTAGTCTGGAAAGGTTTTCCTGATGACGCGGGCTCAGTAGCAGGGGCCGGCTCGTCACTCCACACCAGGATCGCCGCTTCCGCAGCACCTCCTTCTGCGCTGGTTGATGCAACCAGAAGGGGGCCTCGCGTGCCAAGCATTCCCAGCACCTACGCGGCGTGTCCTGCGCTTCGATCTGGAAATATGCGAAGTGTGATGAGCGCTGCCCTTGTCGCAACCGGGCTTGCCTTCGCCGGTGGCGCCGCGGCGGATTGCGTCTGTGCATGCGTCAACGGGGAGGTGGCGATAGTCTGCCAGGGCTCCTCGCAGGCAATACCACAAACGTGCGCGCCGCGTGTCTGCCCTCCTCCGCCATCTTCCGTTGCGCCCGCTCTCGCTTCAAGCGCTCCCCCTCCCGGCGCGACGCGGTGCCTCATGGCCCAGGTGCTGAACGCCCAGACGAACCGCTACGAATGGATGGAGGTTTGCCGGTAGCTTGCGGCGTCGACGCGCAAGTACCTCCAATCTGAATTCCGGCCGTGGAAGACAGTAATGCCGCCTCGGGCGGCATTTTTTTCGCCGTCTCGCAGGAGATTGCGTGCGTTACGCTGCCAAGATTGGGGTCGGAGCCCGGATTCTCTTAGAATAACCTGTAGCGATCGGAGCATAAGGGATCAGGTTCGTAAGCCGCGTGGGTGAGGAATTTCTCATGGGAGCCGGGGCTCCGATGCCGGAGACAAAGACCGTGCTGCATGTCGGTTGCGGCCCGGCCAATCCCGCCAAGCTCCATCAGAGCTTCCGCACCGGAGCCTGGCGGGAAATTCGGCTGGATATCGATCCCAAGGTTCAGCCCGATATTGTGGCCTCCATCACCAAGATGGATTCGGTGGGCGGGGCATCAGTGGACGCCGTCTGGTCTTCCCATAACCTGGAACATCTCTATCCACATGAGGTATCGCTGGCTTTGCGGGAATTTTGCCGGGTGCTCAAGGCGGATGGCTTTGCCCTCATCACTCTGCCCGACCTCCGGCGCGTGGCGGAGTTGATCGTGCAGGACAAGCTCGACGAAACGGCCTACGTCTCCCCGGCAGGACCGATCGCGCCGCTGGACATGCTATATGGTCATCGGGCCTCTCTCGCCAAGGGCAATCTATTCATGGCGCATCACACGGGCTTCACTGCAAAGACCTTGGGCCGAGCCTTGATCCAGGCTGGTTTTGCCGAGGCCAAGGTCCGGCGTGACGATTCCTTCAACCTCTGGGCTATCGGCTACAAGCAGCCGCAGCCGAAGCCGAAGCCGCATGCAGCCAACAGGAAGGACGGCCCGACAGGAGCGAATGTTTCGAGTTGACTTTGTATAGCGAGTGGACCGAATGGGCTCCGCGGACGAAATTGTCACGATCGTTGACGAGAGGAATCAGCCGGTCGGCACGGCTTCAAGACGCCGGGTGAGGGCCGAGAGGCTCATTCACCGCGCCACCTATATCCTCGTTTTCGATTCCCGCGGCCGTCTTTTCATACAGAAGCGAACCCCGGACAAGGATATCTACCCTGGCTATTACGACGCGGCAGCCGGCGGCGTCGTGCGGGCCGGCAAGAGTTACGAGGAGTCCGCGGCGCGCGAGGCGGAGGAAGAACTGGGGATCCGGAACACGCCCCTGACGGACCACTTCGATTTCTACTTTGAAGACGAGGGCGATCGGGTCTGGGGCCGGGTTTTCTCGTGCGTGCACGATGAGCCTTTTGCCCTGCAAGAAGAAGAGATCGAAAGCGGGGAATTCATGGATCTTGACGAGGTGTTGAAGGGAAAGGTCAAGCCTCTGACGCCGGATACCTTGCTTGCGCTATCTCGGTACTTGCGTAATCGAAAGCTGCCCTAGCGGCGCTCCAACGCGATGGATCTCACTGCGTCCGATATCACCTACGGTTTCGAAGCGTTGTGGCCGGATGGCGGCCCCCGGATCTATTTGGACCCGGCGTCAACCAATGCCTCGCGGATACTGACGCAGTTGCCGGTCCGGCTCGTGGGCTCTGGGACCGAAGCCGATCTCCTCTGGATTCGAAAGAATCCCCGGGAGTGGTATGACAAGCTCGGCCCGTTCCAGGCGATCAATCACATTCCATCCGAACGCGCCATGATCCGCAAGGCGGATCTCGCGCGAAATCTCCATCGCTACGGGGACTCCCATGCGCAGGACAGGTTCTCGCACGCGGATTTCTTTCAGCCGACCTACTGCCTCGACGATCCGCAGGAAAGGACAGCGTTCGTCGCGCAGTTGCCGGAGGTGGACGATCCAGGCAATTTGTGGATCCTGAAACCGAGCGACTTATCAAGCGGCAAAGGGGTGAAGATCGTCTGGAAGTTCGCCTGGCTGAGAGACGCGTTGCGCAAGGGCGGCAAGATCGCCTTCGGCTTCCAGGGCCGGAAGCACGAATACGTGATCCAGCGCTACATCAAGAACGTCCTGCTGCTGGACGGGAAGAAATCCGAGATCCGCATCTACTGGCTGATCGCCTCCCTCGATCCTCTGCTCGTTCTCATGTACCCGGAAGGCACGGCGCGGTTGACCATGCAGCCGTACAAGCTCGACGAATTCGACAATCCGCTCATCCACATCACGAATGTTTACCAGCAGAAACGGCATGTCGGCTACAACCCAGACGCCGTCCTGAAATGGGGCTTCCCGCGATTCGAGGAGTACCTCGTGAAAGAAAAGGCGGCGCCTGGCAACTTTCTCGAGGAGGTGCTCAGGCCGCGGCTCCGGCAGATCGTGGCCTACGTGGTGCGCGCAAACATTGAGAGCCTGAAGCAGACCCCTCCCTCGGGGCTTTTCTTCGGCCTATTTGGCGCGGACCTGATCCTGGATGAGCGGCTGACGCCCTGGCTGACCGAGATCCAGAGGGGCCCCGGGTTGAGCTACAACGACTCCGTGAAGGAGCGCGTGTTGCCCCCCATGCTGAGGGGGGCAGCGAGCATCATGCTGGAGATCCTGGCACTGAAGCGGAAGGGCAAGCCGCTTGCGGCTTTGTCCTCGACCCACGGCTACGATTGGGTCATTCGCGACCCGGCTACTGAAGGAAAGCAGCAGCCAGCTCACTGAAGCCGGATATTGGCCTCGCGCACGACTTTCCCCCACTTGGCGAGCTCGCTGCGGACGTGTGCGCCAAGCCTCTCCGGGCTGCCCCCTCCGACCTCGGCGCCCTGCTCCGCCCAGGTCTTGCGGATGTCGGGCAATTGCAGCACCTTGTTGAGTTCTCCATTGAGGCGGATCACCACCTCCGGGGGCGTCCGGGCCGGCGCGAGGATAGCGACCCATGCACTCACGTCGTAATTCGGCACCCCGGATTCGCTGATCGTAGGCAGCTCCGGCATCAGCTCGAGGCGCCGCGCCCCGGTTACGGCCAAGGCGCGGACGCGACCCGCCTTGACCGGCGGAAGCGCCGTCGCGAGGCTGTCGAAAATCAGGTCCACGTGCCCCGAGAGAAGATCGACCATCGCGAGCCCGGTTCCCTTGTACGGGACATGGGTCATCTCGATCTTCGCCAGCGACTTGAAGAGCTCGCCGGCGACGTGGCTGCTGCTCCCGACGCCCGCCGACGCGAAGTTGAGCTTCGAGGGATGGGCCTTGGCGAGCGCGATCAACTGGGGCACCGAGCGCACCGGCACCGAAGGATGAACGATCAGCATGTTCTGCGCGAGCGAGGTGAGTATCACCGGCGTGAAATCCCGCACCGGGTCGTACGGGGCCTTGAGGTAAAGGTTGGGACCGATGCCGAACGTGCTGGTGGTTCCCGCGATCAGCGTGTAACCATCGGCAGCCGCTCTGGCTACGAACTGCCCGCCGATGCTGCCGCCGGCACCGGGACGATTGTCGACCAGGACGCGCTGATCGAGGAGCTCGCCCAGCTTCTGCGCGATTGCCCGCGCATAGATATCGGTATTGCCGCCGGCCGGAAACGGAACCACGAGGTGGATCGGTCTCGAAGGATAGCTCTGCGCGCTCGCACCCATTGATGCGAGTGCGATGGCAACGAGTGCCAGCCCGCCGACGTTGAACTTCGCAGCAAGTTTCATGATGCCGAGGATAGAAGGGACCAGGTCGTCCGTCAACGCGTGCTCGCGTTCGTAATGCCGCGCGTGATCCGACAGCTGGTTGTGAAACTGGGGACGGAGCCCGGTTTCCCTGCTGTTACTTCCCGGAGCGCCGCTTCGGGGTCGCCATATATGGGGCAACTTCCTCCCGAATCACACGGCGCAGCGTCTCGGCGAGGAGGTCCTCGTTGCGCGCCATATGCTCCCGCAGAGCAGCGTTTACTAGCGTCTGGTAGTTGCCGCCGCCTTGTTGATGGACACGGCTGCGGAACCAGTCCAGTACCTCGTCATCTATCCGGATAGTGATGCGAGTCTTTCCCCTGGCCGGCGGCACAATCGGCCCCCGCTTGGCCCGTGAGAAGTCGTATTTCCGTTTCATGTCAGGCTCCCCTCACAAGTCCTCGCCCCTGACCGCATGGCACGCGGAAAGCGTATGCACAACTGTGCATCTTGTCAACGCGAGTAGGGGCTTAAGTACGAATGCCCCTGCGTAGAGGTTAACCCGGCAAGCAACGCTCCTTCTCTTCCACCATCCCGCCCGCCAATCCCTCATCCCCTCCCCTCTCCCGATTGGAGAGGGGAGGATCGAGATTCCCTTCCCTTGCATGGGGGAAGGGCATGGGACGGGGGCTGGCGGGGACCCCGCCCGGCCAAGCTCGCTGCATCGAGCCTGGGTTTCCATCCATCCGGGTGAACGCTGGTAGACGGCCGGACTTAGTTCAGTTAAACTAACCCACCTGTACGAGGCTGGTATGGACACTCTGAACATCCATGAGGCGAAGACTCACCTGTCGCGACTGGTCGAGGAAGTGGCCGCGGGCGCAGAAATCGTGATCGCGAAGAACGGCGTGCCGCGTGCCAAGCTCGTGCCCCTTGGCACCGTCCGGCAGCTCAAGTTCGGCGTGCTGAAGGGAAAGATCCGCTATCCGCGCGACTTTGACGCGCCGCTGCCGCGCGAGGTTCTCGCGTTGTTTGAGGGCCGCCGCCGGAAATGAGGCTGCTCCTCGATACGCACATCTTTCTCTGGACGCTCGACGATTCGCCCAGACTCTCGCGGCAGGCACGGGAGATCATGACTGCCCCCGGAACCGAGTGCTTCGTTTCGGCTGTGAGCTTTTGGGAGATCGCAATCAAGGCAAGCTTACGCCCGCGGGAGTTCCGCGTTGACGCCGGGAGGCTTGTGGCGGGCGCCCGGGCTGCCGGGTTGAAACTTCTCGCCTTTCAGCCCGAGCATGCGGTGCGGGTCGCGCGGCTTCCTGCGCACCACTCCGACCCGTTCGACCGGGCGCTTGTTGCGCAGGCGCTCACCGAGCCGCTGACCCTGCTCACCCAGGACGTGGCACTTGCGCCCTATGGCAGAAGCGTGAGCGTCGTCTAGGGCACAGGAGGCGGGAACCGTAAGCCAATGCGTAGCTTGACGATCATCCGCCTCCTGGCGCCCGCCCTGCTCTGCCTGTGCGGCGGCCAGGCGCTGGCGCAGAAGAACTGGGAGCTCTTCGCCACCAGCAGCACCACCAAGGTCTATTTCGACCGCGGTTCGGTGAAGCAGGCCGAGGGCTACGTTCATTACAACGTTCGCGTCGAGTACGGCCAGGAACGTACGACGCGCGACGGGAAACACCGCTACCGCTCCTCCCTGAACGGGCAGGTAGCGCAGTGCGAGTCGAGCAAGTTCGCGGTCACCTCGATTACGCTGCTCGACGAAGCGGGCAAGCGGTTGGTCGAAAGCTCCCGGGAGCGCGAGCGCTGGGAGGAGACTCTGAAGGAAGTCGAGGCAGGCGGAGTCCAGGCGCGGATCCTCCAGCACGCATGCGCGATCGCGAGGGGCGAAAATCCGCCCAAGCAGGATCTGAAGATGCAGCCGCGGCCCGCCGGGAAGACCTCCATCGGCGCCGGCATCGTCGCCACCCACGACGGCATGATCCTCACCAACCACCACGTGGTCGACGGCTGCTCGGCGATCTTCGTGCTGGATTCCGACAAGAAGCGCACGCCCGCCGAGCGCGTCACCTCGGACTCGAAAATGGACCTCGCTCTGATCCGGGCAAGCCGCACGTTCTCCGAGGTGGCGGCGTTCCGCAAAGGAGTGCCGCTCCAGGCGGGCGAATCGGTGACGGTGGTGGGCTATCCCCTCGCCAGCATCCTCGGGAGCGAGCAGAACGTCACCTTCGGATACGTGACCGCCACCGCGGGCGTGCGGGGCGACACTTCGACCTTTCTCATTTCCGCGCCCATCCACAAGGGCAACAGCGGGGGTCCGATCCTCGACCAGAGCGGCAACGTGACCGGCATCGTGACCTCGAAGTTGAATGCGCTCGTGGTCCAGAAGCGGACCGGGGACCTCCCCCAGAACATCAGCTTCGGCGTGAAGGCGGAAGTCGCCCAGTTATTCCTGGACGCGCTGAGCGTGAAATATCAGAGCGGCGGCGCAACGGCGAAGCTGGAAAACACCGAAGTGGCGGCGATCGGGAAGGCGATCACGGTGCTGGTTGCGTGCCGCAAGGTTGCGCCAGTTGCGGAAAAACAAGATTGACCCCCCACCTCAATCCTCCCCCTCAAGGGGGGAGGAGTTTCACACCTATTTGCGGTGGGTGTCGCCTTCGTAGAGCGGCTCGCGCAGCGAGCGCTGCAGGAAGCCGGTGATCGGGTCGAGCACGTAGATGAGCGCCGAGCGCGCCGCGGTCTTGATGAAGACCTCCGCCGACCTCGCTCGCGAACGGTTTGTGCCGCTTTCGGCATAGCCGATGAGATTCAAGCTCGACGAGAATCTGCCCGCAGGGGCAGGGATGAGGGCGGGGCCATTGCTCATTTTCGACGTCCCCAATACCCCGGTTTGCGCGCGTGATGGGCGATAGCGATAACGCGAAGCTCTTCGTCCCTGATGTAATAGATGATGCTGTAAGGAAATCGGGGCAGCGGGAAGCGACGTCTTTGATTCCGCCAGGGTGCACCCAATTGTGGATTGGAACAAAGAAGCTCGAGCGCCCGCTCGAACGTGGCGATGAAGGCAAGCCCGAGTTCGGCGTTGGCTTCCCGGGCGTAGTAGAAGGCGCTATCGGTCAGTTCCCGCTCAGCCTCGGGACCAACCGAGGGGGTCACTTGATCGCGGCGCGGGCCCGGGCGATGGCTTCAGCCGCTGGAACAAGCTGGGCGCGACCGCCTTCGATTTCCGTGATACGACGGTCGACCTCGGCAGCCCAAGCCTGCTCAACTTCATCGCTCTTGAACAGGCTCGCAATCAGTCGATCAGCCAGCAAGGCGCGCTCCTCCGCGGGAAGCATAAGCGCCTGAGCTTGCACGGCTTCAAGCTGGCTTGACATTAACAATCTCCGGACCCCGTTTGACGACCAATAATACTCTACCGGGCCATCCCGTGAGGAGACCCAGCGGCGCGAAATTGTAACCTTCCACCACCCCGCCCCCTTCGCAGGCAGCCCTCCTCGGACAGGAGGAGATACCTGTTTCGACCCCCCACCTCAATCCTCGCCCTCAAGGGGGGAGGAGTTTCACACCTACTTGCGGTGGGTGTCGCCTTCGTAGAGCGGCTCGCGCAGCGAGCGCTGCAGGAAGCCGGTGATCGGGTCGAGCACGTAGATGAGCGCCGAGCGCGCCGCGGTCTTGATGAAGACCTCCGCCGGCATGCCCGCCTGGAGCTTGAGGTCCCCCGCCTTCGCGAGCGCGTCCTGCGTCACGCGCACGTGCACGATGTAGTAGGCGGTGCGCTCCGCCTTGTCCTCCATGCGGTCGGCTGAAACATAGATGACCGATCCGATGACGTTCGGCGTGATGCGCTGGCGGAACGAGGTGAGCCGCACGTCGGCTTCCGCCCCGACGGCGACGTAATTGACGTCTTCGGGGCGCACACGTGCCTCGATGATGAGCTCGACGTTGTCCGGAACGACGTCGAGGATCGGGTCGCGCGGGCCGATGACGGCGCCGACCGTCGTGAACTTGAGTCCAACGATTTCGCCCGCGATCGGGGCCGTGATGCGCTGGCGCGTCACCGCGTCCTGGAACGGCCGCAGCCGCTCGCGCAGGTCGAGGATCTGAGCCGTCGTCTTCTGCATCTCCCCCGCGGCTTCCTGCATCATCGTGGTGCGCAGGTTCTCCGCCTTGAGCTGCAGTTCGGACGACTTGGCACGCGCCGCCGCAAGCTCGGCTTCGTGCTCGCCGAGCCGCGCCTCGACATCGGCCAGGCTGCGCTCGAGCGTGAGGATCCGCACCTTGCTGATGAAACCGTCCTTGAGCAGGCGCTGGTTGGACTCGAGCTCCTCGCGCGCGAGCCTGACCGAGTCCTGATCCGCTTTGATCTGCTGGCCCCGCGCGCGAATCTCGGACTGGGTGTCGCGGATCTGGGCACGCAGCAGCTTCAACTGGGTGTTGTAGGCTTCACGCCGCGCGCGAAACAGCGTCATTTCGCGCCGCAGGATCTCCGCGATGCGGGGATCGCTTTCGCGGGCGACGAGCTCCTGCGGGAAAGTCACGTCGTCGGCCCATACCTGTTCCGCGCTCAGGCGCGCCGCTTTCGCGACCTCTCCGTCGAGCTGGGTCTGCACCATCTCGATGCCGGCCTCGACCTTGACGTCCTTGAGCAGGATCAGCGTCTCGCCCGCCTTGACGCGGCTGCCATCGCGCACGAGGATCTCGCCGACGATGCCGCCTTCCTGGTGCTGGATGGTCTTGCGGTTCATGTCGACCTTGACGGCGCCCGGGGCGATGACCGCGCCGCTCACCGGGGCGAGCGCCGCCCAGGCCGCCACCGCGAGAACGAGCAGCACGATCCCCCCGACGCCCGCGCGGATCAGGCGGCGCGGACTATCGGCTTCGTCGGTGTCGGCAGCCGGTATTGGCACCTTGCCGGGAGTGTCTGCCATGCCGTTACCCTCTCGGCATTATCTTCCCGGCGACCACGCCCTGGCCAGTATCAGGTGCCGCGGCCGGGGTGGAGCGAGGGAACAATTCCGCCAGCGTCCCGTATTTCTCCACCGCCCCGCGCATCAGCACCATCACCTTGTCCACGTGGGCGAGCAGGGGCAGGCGGTGCGTGATGATCACCAGCGTCACGCGGTCGGCCTTGAGCTGGCGGATGGCCTCCGCCAGGGCTCTCTCGCCGGCGGCGTCCAGATTGGAATTGGGCTCATCGAGCACGACGAGAGTCGGGTTCCCATAGAGCGCGCGGGCGAGGGCGACGCGCTGGCGTTGTCCGGCGGACAGCAGCGTCCCACCCTCCCCGACCTGCGTGTCGTAGCCCTTGGGCAGCGCCAGGACGAATTCATGCGCGTTGGCGCGGGTCGCCGCCTTGATGACGTCCTCGGAGTTCACCTCGCCCAGGCGCGCGATGTTCTCGCTCACGGTGCCGTTGAAGATCTCGACGTTCTGCGGCAGGTAGCCGACGTGGGGCCCGATCCGCTCGCGCGGCCACGACCGGATGTCGGCACCGTCGAGGCGCACCACTCCCGCCACCGGGTGCCAGACCCCGACGATGAGGCGCGCCAGGGTGGATTTGCCGGCGGCGCTTGGCCCGACGATCGCAAGCGAGCCGCCTGCCGGCAGCGCAAAGGAAACGCGCCGGATGATGGGCAGCTCCTGCCCGCGGAAGCCGAACACGACGTTTTCGACCGAAAGCGCGCCCTTGGGCGGGGGCAGCTCCATCGCGTCGGGCGCCTTGTCCTCGGCGGCGAAGACTTCGCCCAGCCGGGTGTAGGCGCCACGCGCTTCGACCAGGCTCTTCCAGCCGGCGATCAGCGATTCGATCGGCGCCAGCGCACGCCCGAGAATGATGGTCGCAGCGATCATCACCCCGGGAGTGGAGAGCTGCTGGATCGTGAGCCAGGCGCCGACCGCGAGCATGATCACCTGCAGGATCTGGCGCAGGAAGCGCGTCGTGCTGGTGAGGAAGCTGCCGATCTGATTCGCCTCCAATTGGGAACTCAGAACCTTCTGGCTCTTCTCGCGCCAGTCTTCGGTCACGTTGCCCACCATGCCCATTGCGCCGACGACTTCCGCGTTGCCGAGGCTCTGGTCCACGAAGCGCCCGGCGGCGCGCGCATCGGTCTGCATCGCTTCCAGGGAGCGCCGCGAGAGCTTCTCATTCAGAACGGTGAGCGCGAGCAGCACCACCGCCCCGGCCACCGCCACCGCACCCAGCACCGGGTGAAAGAGAAAGACGAGCACGATGAACAGCGGCACCCAGGGCGCGTCGAACAGGGCGATGATGCCGGGGCCGGTGAGGAAAGCCCGCAACGCGTTGATGTCGCGCAGCCCGTGCTGCGAGAGCGAGCGGTTGGCGTGGGCGCTCTGGCGCAGCATGCTCGCGAGGACGCGCGGGCCGAGGAGCTTTTCGAGCTTGATCGCCGCCCGCGTCAGGAGCCGCGTGCGGATGGCGTCGAGATACGCCATGAAGAAGAGCGCCACCAGCGTCAGCACGAAGAGCATGACCAGCGTCTCCCCGCTGCGGCTGGTCACGACCCGGTCGAAGACCAGGAGCATGAACATCGCGGGCGCCAGCATCAGCATGTTGATGATCAGGCTGAAGAACGCCGCGGCGAGAAAGTGCGCCCGGAAGTGTTTTAGAAACTCGCGCATCTAGTTGGTGTGGATCCCTTTCCCAGCCCCAGTCACTTATAAGATAACATAAAAATCAACAGGATACGACAAATTTCTATACCAGTACAAGAGGAAAAAATGAGTGCGGGGTGGATATTCTGAGGCAGACCAGCCAAGCGAGGTCAGAAAATTGATTCTGACCCCACTCTTGCTTCGTTACGCGTGTGAATTGGTGGCCTTGGCCGGGGACGCCTTCGCCAGGCCGTGCTTGTGCGCGTAGGCAAACAGCTCCAGGCGATTGGCCACCTGGAGCTTGTCGTAGATGGAAGTGAGGTGGTTGCGCAGCGTGTGCTCGCTGATGAAGAGCATTTCCGCGATGGCCTTGGCATTGGCCCCGGCGTGTGTTGCGGCGATCGAGACGACCTCCCGTTCCCGCTCCGTCAGGGACGCGATCTTGATCCGCTCCGGGTCCGCCGACGGGACGGCCTTGTCGCGGGAGAACTCGAGGAAGATGCGGCCCGTCGCGACGCGGTCGAGCCACAGCTGTCCCTCGTGAACCTTCGTGATTGCGCCCAGGATGGTTTCGGCGGGCGCTTCCTTCTCGACGACACCGCTTGCGCCGGCGAGCACCGCCCTGTCGTGCACGGATTCGTCGCGCAGCCCGGTCAGCACCAGGATCTTCGCCCGCGTCCTGGCCAGCAGGGCGGGTATCTCGTCCACGCCGTTCTCGGTGCCCAGATCGATGTCGAGCAGGATCACATTGGGAGCGGTCTCGTCGATCCGTTTGAGCGCCTCGGTGCAATTCGTAGCGGTGCCGACCACTTGCATCGCGGGCCGGCCGCTGTCGATCAGCCGCTCGAGCCCCCACAGAATGCTGCGGTGGTCATCGATGATGAACACGCGGATTGCTGCGTTAACCTTCGAGTTCATGCGGCCTCGCCAATCCCTTCCAACAAATTAACCTATGAGTTACAGCAATTTCCGTGCCTCGAACGCGCCCTGCTTCCGATCTGGGGCGCGACCTCGCATGGCACGGGAGCCCGGCGCTATGATGCACAATTGGAGCGGCAAAAACTAACAACTTTGCCCGCAACATACGCAAATGTCTTGACGTTCGACTCAAATACATGGCTATAAAGCTCTGAAATTCATCGTAATTACCTCAAACGCTACAAACAGGGCTTGGGGGCAGCGCTAGGCAAAGCGCCAAAGACGTGTTCAAGGGTCGTCATTGCCGAGGTCATATTCGTCAGCGGCATCTGTTACCCCGCCTCCTCCCTGCTCGCTCAGTACGGGCCGACTTTCTGATGGAACGGGTAACCCCTGACAATCCCGCTGCAACTGCAGGCGCGGGAAGGAGACTTTCAATGCGACATGCGCAGCGGGGCCTGGGAGCGTTCGGCGCGCTGCTCATCGTGGCGATCGCGGTGGTAGCGCTCTATTACCTCTACAAGGGCGTCACGGGAGAAGGCGAAGAGCCCAGCTGCCGCGGCACCTACAACGCTTGCCAGCAGAATTGCCGGCGCACTCGGACCGAGACGGTCGCGCTACAGAACTGCCAGGATTTCTGCCGGCGCGAACTCGACCAATGCGAGCGCCGGAGCCGGTAACGATCGCGGAGTCGCGAACGCGCCGATCCCTAGTTACTCGATGAATGTGGAGTATCCTGTCCGGGTATGAATCGTCTTTGCCCGGAGGCACCATGACGTTCCGGATCGCGTGCAGCGCCCTTTTTTTTCTGGCGTTCGGATTGACGGACTTGAGTTTCGCAGCGGACTACCCTTCGCGTCCGGTGCGTATCGTCATCCCCTTCCCGCCCGGGGGCACGTCGGACATCCTGACCCGGATCATGGCCGAGAAGCTCTCGCCGGCGTTCCGGCAACCGGTCATCGTCGACCCGCGGCCGGGCGCGGGCGGGGTGATCGCCACCAACATCGTCGCCAATGCGAGCCCGGATGGCCACACGCTGTACATGACGTTCGTAAGCCATGCGATCAATCCGTACGTGTACGAGAAGCTGCCTTACGACACCGAGAAGGACTTCGTCCCCGTCGCGATGTTCGCGGTGTCGCCCAACGTAGTTGTGGTCACGCCCGCGCTCCCGGTGAAGTCGATCAAGGACCTGATCGAGCTCGCCAGGGCCAAACCGGGAACGGTCAACTTCGGCTCCGCTGGAATCGGCACCAACTCGCACCTGTCCGGCGAATTGCTCGCTCACATGGCGGGCGTGAAAATGACCCACGTTCCCTATAAGGGCGCGCCGCAGGCCAACGCGGATGTCGTTTCCGGCGCGATCCAGGTTCACATCCCGTCGATGCCGGTGACGATGCCCTTGATCCAGGCAGGCCGGCTGAGGGCGATCGCCGTGACGAGCACGCAGCGCTCGCCCGTGCTTCCCGACGTTCCGACCGTGGCCGAGTCGCTGCCGGGCTATGAATCGCTGGCGTGGTACGGCTTCGTGGCGCCCAAGGGCACGCCGGGGGCGATCGTGGTGCGGCTGGAGGCCGAAGTGGAGAAAGCCATCACGGCGAAGGACGTGATCGACGCCATGTCCAAGCAGGGCGCCGAGCCGACCTATCGGAAGGCGAAGGAGTTCGGGGAGTACATCAAGGCCGAGCTCAAGCGATGGGAACTGGCGGTGAAGGCAGCCGGGCTCAAGCCGGGACGGCTCTGAAAAGCTGCAAATCAGGTTAGCCGGGAAACAGGAGCGCCTCGGTCAGCACGCGCGTCGCGGCGAGGAAATCGTCCATCCCCATGTCCTCGTCCGGGTTGTGCGAGCCGTGCGGGTTGCGGATGAAGAGCATTGCGGTCGGGATGCCCACCTGGGCAAAGACCGCGGCGTCATGGCCGGCTCCGCTGGGCAAGCGCATGCAGCCGACGCCGGTTTTCCTGCAAAGCCGCTCCAGCTGATCCATCCAGCCCGCGTCCATCGGCGCGGGACGGTGCACGATCGGCTCATCGAAGACGAACGTCACGCCCCGCTCGCGGGCTAGCGTCTGCGCCTCGTTTTGCGCCAGCTCGTGGAAGCCCGTGAGGGTCTCCAAATTGTCGGCGCGTATTTCAACGCTAAACCGCACCGCCCCTGGCACGCGGGAGACTGCGTGCTCTCCGGGATCGGTGCCCAGGATGCCATGGGTGATCACGAGCCGCTTGCCGCTATCCAGCCAGCGCGCCCACTGGCGGTCCAGGCGCATGACGTAATCGGCAACGGCAACCACGGCATCGCGCCTCAGTTCGCGCGGGGTGGCGCCCGCGTGGGCGGCCGCGCCCCGGCAGCTGACGGCCATGTGGCGCAGGTTCCCGTAGATGCCGGTCACGACGCCGAGCGGGAGATTGCGCGCCTCCAGCACCGGCCCCTGCTCGATATGCACCTCGAGGAACGCTCTCACCGCGCGTGGATCGAGCAGGCGCTCGCCACGCGCGATCGCCCGGACATCGGCACCAACGTCCGTCAGGTAGGCGCCCAGCGGCCGGTCGTTGTCGAAGCGCGGCCGCGCGAGGTCGGCTTCGGTGAGGAGCCCGAACAGCGCATGCGATCCGATCCAGGATTTCCCGAACCACGCGCTCTCCTCGCCGCGCAGCGCCAGGAGTGTGACGGTGCGTGGCGGCCGTAATCCAAGCCGGCGCAGGCCAATCAGCGCGAGCAGACCGGCGACGACCCCGGCCGCGCCGTCGTAGTTGCCGCCGCGCGGCACGCTGTCGAGATGCGAGCCCGTTGCCATGAAAGGCTTCCCCGCGTCTTCCCCGGGAAGCGTGACGACGAGGTTCCGCACGCGGTCGCGCTCGACCGCCAGGCCTTCCCGGGCGGCGACGTGCGCGACCAGCTCCTGCGCCGCAGTTTCCGCCGGCCCGAAGGGCTCCCGCGTCACGCCGATGCCATCGAAGGACGATCGACGCAGCTCCGCGAACAACTCGGTCGCGATCGCGCGCAGCGCCTCGCCCGGATAGTCCGAAAGGCTCGCGTTCATGGCTGTGGGGAAGGCGCTGTCCTCAAGGGTTCGAAGGCGCGGGATCCTGCGACATGTACCAATCTGCAATCTCGCTGCCGGTCATGAACATGACGTCGCTGCGCTGCTCGAGGAGCTTCAGGCTTTGCGCCAGATACGGCATGCGGTGGGGCACGCCGATCTGGTGCGGATGCAGCCCGAACGTCAGCACGCGCGGCTGTTTCCTGAGCTCCGGGCCAAACGTCTTGAGCGTGTCCTTGAGGCGCTGCAGCAGCTCCGGTGACGACTGCCGCTCCACGGTATAGACGAGGCTGTCGTTCAGCTCGAAGCCGTAGGGCATGCAGACGAGCGGTCCGTATTTCGTCGTCATCCAGCACGGCAGATCGTCGAGTATCCAGTCGAGGTTATATTCGATGCCGTGCTTCTTGAGGTAATCCGGGGTGTTGAAGGTCTGGGCGAATCCCGGCCCCATCCAGCCCCGCACCTTCTTCCCCGTGAAAGCGGACACCTGCGCAAGCGCCTTCCTGATGGTTGCTTCCTCGTCCTCTTCCTTGTGCAGCAGCCGCTGCGTGTAGCCGTGACCGATGAACTCCCACCCGGCCTTGCGCATCGCCTGCGCGACCGAGGGATAGCGCTCGATGACGGTCGAGTTCAGATTGACGCTGGCCGGCAGCTTGAGCGTCGCCAGCAGCTCGAGCAGACGCGGCATGCCGCAGCGCAAGCCGTACTCGGCCCACGAATAATTCGGTATGTCGGGAACGGGGTCGGCGCCATGCGGTGTGCTCAGCGCCTTGCGCGGCATCGGCTGGTCGAAGGGCCAGTATTCGACGTTGAGCACGACATGGGCGATCAGCATCTTGCCCTTCCGGGGCGGCCTGAGCGGCTTGCGCTCGCTCGCCATCTGGAACGGCACTCGCGGGTTGGTCATGGCATCTCCAATTTCGGGCTCCAGTTCCGGGTCGGGCCACGGCAAGTCTATGCATTTGCGAGACGCTCTGTCCAATGACGCCGCTGCCGCCATGGATGGCGAATGCGAAGCCGGGGTCAACCTTGGCTGTGTCTTGACAGCCGTCATCGCACAGTCGGATGATGACCGAGGCTTTCAGTACCCCCTCATCCATTCTGGCAAGGAGTAAACACAATGAAGATCGGCCTGCTGCGGTTTTCCACCCGTGCGTTCGCTCTCGCCCTCGTCACCTTGTTTGGCAGCCTGCCGGCCGCCGGGCCCGCGCTTGCCCAGGACTTTCCGAACAAGCCCGTGCGCCTGATCATTCCCTATCCGGCCGGCGGTGCCAGCGACCTGACCGCGCGTGCCGTCGTCAGCGTGGCCGACGAATATCTGGGCCAGCCCATGATCGTCGTGATCCGCTCGGGTGGCGGGGGCGCGGTGGGCGCGGAGGCGGCAGCAAAGTCGAAGCCCGACGGCTATACGCTGTTCATGGCCGACCCCGCGAACCTGATCATCCTTCCGGAAGTGCAAAAGGTCGCTTACAACCCGGCCGACCTGGTGCCGGTAGGCCAGGTTGCGTCACTGCCTGCGCTGCTGTTGGTTCAGACCGGCGCACCCTGGAAGACCGCCAAGGAGCTTATCGAGGCCGCGCGGAAGGAGCCCGGCAAGTTGAAGCACAGCGCCGTCACCTTCTCCCCCGAGCACCTGATGTTCGAGGCGATGGGCGTGAAGTATGGCGTGAAGCTCACGCACGTGCCCTCCACCGGGGGCGGACCGGCGCTCGCCTCCCTGCTGGGCGGTCACGTCGACATGAACGGTCTCTATCCGCCGGTCGCGTATCCGCACATCCAGGCGGGCAAGCTGCGCGCCCTCGGGGTCGCAGCGACCAAGCGCTGGGCCGCGCTGCCCGATGTGCCCACTCTGCCCGAGCAGGGCTTCGATCTCGACGCGCGCCTGTGGCTGGCGATCGTTGCGCCCAGAGGCACGCCTGAACCGGTGCTGGCCAAGCTGCGGGATGCGGTCAAGAAGATCTCGGATGACACCTCGTTCAAGACCATCATGACCCGCATGGGGCAGCAGGTCGACTACCTGACGGCCGATCAACTCTCGGCGCAGTTGAGCACCGACCAGAGGGCCTTGAAGGGCATCATTTCGCAGATCGTGAAGAAGTAGCCGGGCGCTGATGGACCGCTGGATCGGTGGCGGGATCCTCGTCACCGCCATCGCGCTGTTCTTCTGGGTGCTGCCTGCCCAGATCGCGATCCCCCGCTTCGAGGTTGGCGGTGGCGTGGGCGGAATCGCCGCCTCACCGCTGTTCTTCCCGCGCGTGATGGCGGCCCTGCTCGGGATTCTCGGGGTCGTCATCTTCGTGCGCGGTCATTCGCGCAGCCGCGCGCTGCGCGACGGCGAGGGCTTTGCCTGCGAATCCGGCGAGGCCATGCGTGTTGCCGGCGCCACCGCGATCCTGATCGCCTACGCAGGATTGCTGGAAACCGTCGGATACCTGCTGCTCACGCCGGTGACACTTGTTGCGTTGTGCGCCTTCCTCGGCTTCCGGCGCTGGCTCGCCGCGCTCGCCACCGCGGCGGGATTGACCGCGCTGATCTACTTCGGATTCCGCTACGGCATGAAGATCCTGCTCCCTGAAGGGCTGCTCGGGTAATGCTGGACCAACTCGCCCAGGCAGCCGTGGTCGTCTTCAGCTGGCAGGCGCTGGTGTTGATCGTGGTGGGGACTCTCATCGGCATCATCGTGGGAGCGCTTCCCGGGCTCACCGCGACCATGGCGATGGCGATCTTTTCCCCGCTCACCTTCTTCATGCCGCCGCTCGTCGGCATCCCATTCCTGCTCGGGCTCTACAAGGGCGGCACCTTCGGCGGCTCGATCTCGGCGGTTCTCATCGGCACCCCCGGCACGGCATCCAATGCCGCCACGGTGCTCGACGGCTATCCGATGGCCCAGCAGGGCCGCGCCGGCAAGGCCCTGCAGGCCTCGATCTACGCCTCGACCGTCGGGGATTTCGTGAGCAACCTGGTGCTGATCTTCGCGGCGTGGCCGCTCGCCATGATCGCGCTCAGGTTCGGGCCGCCCGAAGTGTTCGCGCTGATCCTGTTCTCGATGACGGTGATCGCGAGCCTCGCCGGGCGCTCGCTCGCGAAGTGCGTCGTGTCCGCGATCATCGGTGTCCTCTTCGCCCTCGTCGGGATCGACTCGGTATCGGGCGCGTCGCGGCTCACTTTCGGAGTGTCCGACCTCCAGGGCGGGATCAGCTACATCCCGTTCGTGATCGGGCTGTTCGGACTGGGCGAGATCTTCGTGCAGATCTCCAAGCGCGCCGGGCACGTCAAGGTCGCCCGGATAAGCGAGGACCCCGGGGCCGACCGGGTGACGTTCCGCGAGATCCTCACGAAGTATCCTCGCACCGTGGTTCGCTCGTCGCTGGTGGGCTCGATCATCGGCGTGCTGCCCGGGGTGGGCGCCGAAACCGCGAACTGGATCGCGTACGGCATGGCGAAGAATGCCTCGCCCAACCGCGAGAAGTTCGGCAAGGGTGAGCTCGAGGGCGTGATCGCCCCCGAGGTCAGCGCCAACGCGAACTGCGCCGCCTCGATGGTACCGATGCTTGCCTTCGGCATCCCGGGGGACGTGGTGACCGCCGTGATGATCGGTGCGTTCATCGCCCAGGGCCTGCGGCCCGGCCCGATCCTGTTCCAGGAAAACATCGTCGAGATCTACGGCATCTACATCGCTCTCTTCCTTGCCACGCTCGCCATGTTCGTGGTGGCAAAGCTCACGATAAGATCCTGGGTGCGCGTACTGCAGGTCCCCTCCGGCCTGCTCTACCCGGTGGTGACGATGCTTTGTCTTGCGGGTGCCTTCTCCATCAACAACAGCCTGTTCGACGTCGGCATCGCGATCGCCTTCGGCATCCTCGCCTACGCAATGCGGATGGGCGGGTTCGAGGTAGCGCCCATGGTGCTCGCCTTCATCCTCACCCCGATGCTCGAGCAGTCGCTGACACAATCGCTCATCATGGCGCACGGCAACCCCGCCATCTTCGTTTCACGGCCGATCGCGGCCCTGTTCATGGTGTTGACCGCATTGAGCATCGGACTGTACGCCCGATCCATGCTGCGGGCGCGGCGGCTCCAGGCGGGGTCCTCTGATCCTGCCGCCGGCGGCACCACCTGAGCATCGGATCCCTGCCTCGCTCGCCGGGGAGCGAAACACATGCTTTTTTGGCTTAGGGTGCCGGACAAATGGCCGATTCTCCGACTTCGCACCACTTCGCGCTCAACCGGGGCGATCCTTGGGTGACTACACTCTGAGCGGCTGCGCGGCTCTCCTCGGCAGCGACGGACGCTTTGAGCGAGGTCCGCTCGATATTGTCGTCGCCGGCGAGCGCATCGTCGCGGTGCGCAGGACAGGCGAGCGGCAGACCGAGGGCGAAGTGATCGCTGCGCAGGGCCGACTGGCGGTGGCGGGACTCATCAACGGCCACCATCATTCGCACGAGCACTATCACAAGGGTCGACACGAAAATCTGCCGCTCGAGCTCTGGATGAACAGCGTGCGCCCGCTCGACCCGATCCCGTTGACCGCGCGCCAGGTCTATCTGCGCACGCTCGTCGGCGCGATCGAGGCGTTGCGCTCGGGCACGACCACGATTGTCGACGACCTCAACGTGAGCCCGGTGCTCATACCCGAGCACGTCGAAGCGGCGTTCAAGGCCTACGAGGACATCGGCATCCGCGCTTTCGTCGGCATCACGCTGTTCGATCGGCCGTTCTTCCGCGCGATGCCGTTCGTCGACGAGGAGTTTCCCGTCGATCTGCTCCAGGAACTGGATTCGCGGCCCAGATCGGATCCGCAGGGGGTACTCGAATTTGCGCGTCATCTCGCGCAGACGCGCCATCCACGCGCGCACCGCGTCGGCTACATCGCCGCCCCCTCCGCGCCGCAGCGTTGCACGGAACCCTTCCTGCGGTCGGTGCGCGCGATGGCCGACGAGCACGATCTACCGGTGATCATGCACGTGCAGGAAACCCGGCTCCAGGTAGTGACGGGACACGTGATGTACGGGTCAACCATGATCGAGTTCCTGGACCGCATCGGGTTCCTCAAGCCCGGGACCTCGCTCATCCATTGCGTGTGGCTCAATCCGCGCGAGATCGACATCATCGCCCGCAGCGGCGCGAGCGTGCAGCACAATCCGGTGAGCAACCTGAAACTGGGATCCGGTGTTGCACCCGTGCGTGCGCTCCTCGATGCGGGGGTGAACGTGAGCCTGGGCACCGACGGCTGCGGCTCGATCGAATCAGCCAGCATGCTCAAAGTCGTGTCGGCGGCGGCGCTCGTCAACAAGCTGCGCGACGACAACCCCGCGAAGTGGATCAGCGCAAATGAGGCATGGGGCGCCGCGACCGTCGCCGGAGCGCGGGCGCTCGGGCTGGGGCACGCGCTCGGCGCGATCGAGCCCGGGCGCAAGGCGGACCTCGCGCTATTCCGGCTCGACAGCATCCCGTTCGTGCCCCTCAATAATCCGCTCGGGCAACTCGTGTATGCCGAGAGCGGCGCGGATCTCGATCTTGTGATGGTCGACGGCGAGATCGTGCTGCGCGGGGGCCGGCTGACCCGCATCAATGAACCGGCCATCCTCGCCGAAATCGCGGAAGAACATGGCAAGCTCCTGCCGCTCATCGAGGCCTCCGAGCGCAAGGTGGCGCGCATCAACGATGCCTATCGGCGCATCTACGCGCGTTGCCTGCGGGAGCAGATCTCGCCGGATACCTACCGGGCGCGGCTCGACGAGGCGTAGCAAGGTTCCACGCCGCACCATGCGCCAACAAAAGTACCAGGCGCGTGGTAATGGCGTCCCCACGGGGATTGGAGTCTTATGCGGCTGAACTGATACTGCCATGGGCCGCGTAACGACCGACAAGTGCGAGCGACCTTGACCGTCACTAAATTCCAGCCAATGCCAGATTGAACTCCCCTGGAAATCCCTAATCCAATGGATTACCATATGCCATGCTGATGACAGTGGCTGAACTGCCAGAGTATCAACGACGGGCAGGAAAGCTACTATCAGAGGACTAACAGCAGGACCTCGTGAGCTACGTTGCCGCTTTCCCCAGGGATGGCGACCTGATTAAAGGCACGAGCGGCGTTCGCAAGCTGCGGTGGAGGCGAAGTGGGCGAGGCAAGAGCGGAGGCGTGAGAGTGGTCTACTATTTTCACAGCGAGCGCATGCCGCTCTACCTGCTCACGGTTTTCGCGAAGAGCGAGCGTGTGGACCTTACGCAGAGGGAGCGTAATGAGCTCTCGAAGCTGGTAGACGTGTTGGTTGAAACCGCATTGGGTGAATGACATGGGTAAAGCATTTGACAGCATCAAGCGAGGTTTGCGCGAGGCTATCGCACACCAGAAGGGGAAGGCACGAGGAGTGAAGATCCACGAACCCTCGGAGATTGACGTCCAGTCCTTGCGGAAGCGGATTGGGCTGACCCAGGAGAAATTCGCGGCGAAGTTCGGGATCAGCCTCGGCACCCTGCGGCATTGGGAGCGCGGCGATCGCAAGCCTCATGGTCCGGCACTCGTGCTGCTTCGCGTGATCGACAAAGACGACCGGGCAGTCTTGCGTGCATTGTCATGAGCGCGCGGATTCGTGGGTCGACTCCCACCACCCCCGCCGCTTTGCTGTGCGACCCCTCCTCAGGCAAGAGGGGAAATTAAAATTTGTTTGGCGTCCCCACGGGGGCTAGAGCCGTATGCGAACACGATCAAACTACAGTGGGTGGCATGACCTTCAACGGTCCCGCCCCAAAAAGTACGAGCGGCCGGGGCGGTAACTCACCGTACCACCCGCTCCGTTCCAAGGCACGACCCCGCCCAACCTGTCATACCGATAAGGTCAACCAGCAGCGACTTTGACCGTTACAAGTCAAATGATCAGGCGTTGCTGGTCGCAATAAGAAATACCGCGTTGCACGCTGCATCTCTTATTGTCCCGATCTTGACGTCGATATCAGTTTTGATATAATGTCGACTAAACCTGTGACGTGGCTCGGCGACAGCCGGGATCAAGTGAGAGAATTTCCCGACAATGCTCGAAGACGGACCGGCTTCGAATTGTGGGAAGTCCAGCGAGGCAAGGAGCCGTCAGACTGGAAGCCCATGCCTTCGATCGGGATAGGTGTAAATGAGATCAGGGTTCGTGATCGCGATGCCTTCAGGTTGATATATGTAGCGAAGTTCCCGGAAGCGGTGTACGTGCTCCACGCTTTCCAGAAAAAATCCCAAAAGACCCTTAAAGCCGAAATCGATCTCGCCCGCACACGTTACCGGGCTATGCTCAAGGACAGGAAACAGCAATGACTGAAAAACTGAAGATGACGCGCGGCGGCGGAAACGTATTCCTCGACGTCGGGTTCCCGACAGGCGAAGCTGAAAATCTGCTCCTGCGCGCGCAGCTGATGTCGCGCGTTCGGGACGCTGTGCGCGGCGTAAGCCAACGGGAAGCTGCAAAGCGCTTCGGGGTCACGCAGCCGCGCCTTAACGATCTCCTCCGGGGAAAGATCGACAAATTCAGCCTCGACGCCCTCGTCAATATGCTCGGCCACGCCGGCATGCGGGTTGAGATGAAGGTCAGGAAAGCAGCGTGACAAGCGTCTTGATCATTCGCATGCCACCCGAGAAGCGCGAGCGGCTGAAGCAGGTTGCCAAATCGCGCAACGTCAGCGTCAACAAGCTGATCGACGAGATGGCGACTCTGGCGATCACCGAGCACGATGCCGAGACGCGCTTCCGGATTCGCGCCGAGCGCGGCCGCGGCGGTGCCGAACGCGGACTCAAGTTGCTGCCCAAGGCAGCCGGCGGCGCGCGGCGATCGAAGGCGCCTGCCTGAAGCTGTGCGGCGTCCCCACGGGGATTGTGCGCGCCTCGCATTGCATCCGCGATCCGCGCATCCCTCGCCACACTCCGGCTCGGGACCGCCAGACCTCAAACCAGTCTGGCGTCCAACCCGATGTCCCCCGGACATCGGGTTGTCGAACCCCTGGGGTTCTCATTTCCCGTGGGGGAGCCAAACAAATAAGCAGCCCGAGGGCGGCTTCGATTTGTTTGGCGTCCCCACGGGGATTCGAACCCCGGTTACCGCCGTGAAAGGGCGATGTCCTAGGCCTCTAGACGATGGGGACTGCGTGCGACCGAAGGGTTTTGCTGGTGGAGGTAACCGGGATCGAACCGGTGACCTCTTGCATGCCATGCAAGCGCTCTCCCAGCTGAGCTATACCCCCACGAGAGAGCGCGCATTATAAACGGCGGCCCCCCGGCGTGTAAACAAAACCGTTATTCGGGAAAGGCCTGCAGCTGCTTTTCCATGCGCGCGAGCACCTCGTTGCGCCCGATCAGCTCGAGCGTCGCGTCGATCGAGGGCGTCTGCGCTTCGCCCGTCACCATGACCCGCAGCGGCATCGCGATCTTCGGCAGCTTGAGCTTGCGTGCCGCGACCACGCCCTTCAACGCCTCGCTGATTGACTCGCGCTTCCATTCGATCTTCGCGAGCCGCTCCCTCAATTCCACGAGCGCCGGCCTCACGTCCGCAGTGTAGTGCTGCGCTCTGAGCGCCGCGGAAGGTTCGAGCGCCCGATAGAAATACACGGCGGCATCGGCCAGCTCCTCGAGGGTATTCGCGCGCTCCTTGAGGAGTGCCACGACGCGCGCGAGCGGCGGGCCTTTTCCCGGGTCGCAGCCGTCTCGCAGGAGAAACGGTTCGGCGAGCGCGGCGAGCCGCGCGTCGTCCGTGCTTTTCAGGTATTGCGCATTGAGCCAGGCGAGCTTCTCCGGATTGAAGCGCGCCGGGGACTGGCTGATATGCTCCAGGTCGAACCACTGGACGAGCTGCTCGCGCGAGAACACCTCCTCGTCGCCATGCGACCAGCCGAGCCGGGCGAGATAGTTCACCAGCGCCTCCGGCAGGTAGCCGTCTTCCCGGTATTGCATGACGCTCACCGCCCCGTGACGCTTGGACAGGCGCTCGCCATCCGCGCCGAGGATCATCGGCACGTGCACGAATCGGGGCAGCGTCGCGCCCAGCGCCCGGTAGATATTGATCTGCCGCGGCGTATTGTTGACGTGGTCGTCCCCGCGGATGACGTGGGTGATTTCCATGTCAATGTCGTCCACCACCACGCCGAAGTTGTAGGTGGGGATGCCGTCGGCGCGCAGCAGCACGAGATCGTCTAGCTCGCTGTTCGCGACGGTGATGGGACCCTTGACGAGATCGTTGAAGGTGACCTCGCCCTCCTCGGGGTTGCGGAATCGCACGACCGGCGCGGTCCCGGGCGGCGGCTTGATGCCGGCGCGCTGCGCGTTCTCGGGGCGCCAGCGGCCATCGTAGCGCGGCTTCTCGCCCCGCGCTCGCTGCTGCTCGCGAAGCGCGTCGAGCTCTTCCCGGCTGGCGTAGCAGTAGTACGCCTGATTCTTCCCGATCAGCTGCTCCGCGATCCCGCGGTAGCGCTCCAGCCGGTCCATCTGCGAATACGGCCCTTCGTAGTCGAGCCCAAGCCATTGCATGGCTTCGAGGATCGCCATGACCGATTCCCGCGTGGAGCGCTCGCGGTCGGTGTCCTCGATGCGCAGAATGAACGTGCCGCCGTGCTTCTTCGCATAGGCCCAGCAGAAAAGCGCGGTGCGCGCCCCGCCGATATGCAGGTAACCGGTCGGGCTGGGGGCAAAGCGAGTCCGTACCACCTTCTGGTTCTCCTCCGCGAGCGGGGTTACGGCGCCATCATATCAACCGTGCCCGGAACACGCCCCGCGCCGCCCGGCGATCCCTCGTAGATCCGGCCCTGGATTTTCCTGCTGCCAGCACTCCCCGCCGCGTCGGTTTTCGACCCATTCAGGCGGGCGCGGAGCCGCGCGATTTTCCTGCTGGAAACGTGAAGGAAATCACGATCTGCCAGCAGGGTCCGGACCCCCTGTCGAGAAGTCGTACCCCCCCTCATACGGTCCGAAATCGAGCGTGATTTATTCCGCTATTTCCATCCTGGCTAGCCGCTCAAAAACAGCATTCTTTCAATCTGTTAACGCGGCCATAGTCGATGTCTACTAAGTGCGAAAAAAGTGGCACGGAAGTTGCCGTAATCCGCCCAGGACGATATCGCCCAATACGGGCCAACCAGTTGATTCCGGCGGAGAAATAAAGAATGAGCACGATCAACGGCACCAGCGGTAACGACAACTTGGTAGGCACGAGCAAGGCCGACAACATTTCCGGCGGCTCGGGCAACGACGCCCTTTCCGGCCTCTCCGGCAACGACAAACTCTCCGGCGGCAGCGGAAACGATGTGCTGAGCGGCGGCTCCGGCAATGACAAGCTGAGCGGCGGCAGCGGCAACGACTTTCTCGACGGCGGCGCCGGCAACGACAAGCTGGACGGCGGCAGCGGGAACGATAGGCTGTACGGCGGCGCCGGCAACGACGAATTGGAGGGCGGCAGCGGCGACGACTTTCTCGACGGCGGCGACGGCAACGATGAGTTGGAAGGCGGCAGCGGCAACGACACGTTATTCGGCGGCTCCGGCAAGGACGAGCTGGAGGGCGGCAGCGGCGACGACTACCTCGACGGCGGCTCCGGCAAGGACGAGCTGGAGGGCGGCAGCGGCAACGACATCCTCGTCGGAGGCTTGGGCGCGGACACGCTGGAGGGCGGATCCGGAAACGACATCTTCCGCTACCTGAGCCATCTCGATTCAACCGTCAGCGAGTGGGACCGCATCCTCGATTTCAAGCAGGGCCACGACAAGATCGATCTTTCCGCCCTGCTCGGTTCGGAAAATCTCGCATGGGGAGGCAAACTCGCCATGGAGAGTGGAGCCTGGTACCTAAATTCAGGCTCCAGCACTTTCATCTACGCCGACGTCACCGGCAACGGCCTGGCGGACCTGAAGATCGAGCTGAAGAACGCGCGCGGGCTCGCTCTCACTGCCGACGACTTCATCGGAGTATCCGAGGGCAACAGCGCCCCGGTGATTACCTCCGGACCGCAGGCGGTTGCGGTTACCGAACTTGACGACAGCAATCTCCTTGAAAACGTCCTGACGCACGCCCGCGACGATATGATCACCTTCACCGATGCGGACGCGCTCGATGTCCATTCCGCGTCGTTCGCGGCGCAGGGAACCGGCTATCTGGGGAGCTTCTCGCTCGATCCCGTCAACCAGGGAAGCGACTCGGTAAGCTGGCACTTCAGCGTCCTGGATTCGGCGCTGGACTCCTTGAGGGCGGGCGAAACGCTCACACAGAGCTACGCCGTGACGATCGGCGATGGCAAGGGTGGCTTTGACACCGAGCTCGTCACGCTCTCCCTCACCGGTGTGAACGACGCCGCCACGATCACGGGCGACGCAAGCGGTGAAGTGAGTGAGGACGGCCAACTCGGAGATTCCGGAAGCTTGACTGCCAATGACGTGGACACCGGAGAGGCCGTATTTCAGGCGGTAGCGCAGGCGAGCCTCGCCGGCACCTACGGAAATTTCACATTCGACGAGATGACTGGCGCGTGGACCTACACGCTCGCCAACAACAAGCCGAACGTGCAGGCGCTCAGCGGCAAGGCGATGGAGCAGGATTCGCTCACCGTGTATTCCTTCGACGGCACGGACTCCCAGACCATCACGGTAAACATCATGGGCGCCAATGACGCCGCAACGATCAACGGTAAAACAAGCGGCAAGGTGACTGAAGACGGATCCGACCCTCAACTTAGCGACTTCGGCAAGTTGAACGTCAGTGATTTGGACACCGGTGAAGCCGTTTTCCTGGCGCCGGTGGTCCTGGCCGGCACTTACGGGGATTTCACCTTCGACTCCGCCACCGGTGACTGGAGCTACACGCTCGCCAACGGCGCGGCAAACGTGCAAGCGCTGAACGACAAGGCGACGGCACATGATTCACTCGTCGTGTACTCGCTCGACGGGACGGCTCTTGAAACGATTACGGTGGACATCACCGGACGCAACGACGACGCGACTATTACCGGCGATACAAGCGGCGCGGTGGTGGAAGCGGGCGGGGTAAAAAACGGCACGCCAGGCACGCCGGGCGCATCGGGTGACCTCGATGTGAACGATGTGGACACCGGCGAGGCCGTGTTCCAGGCAGTGGCGCAGGCGAAACTCGCCGGCATCTACGGAAATTTCACTTTCGATGAGATGACCGGCGGGTGGACCTACGCGCTCGACCAGAGCAAAGCGGACTTGCTGGCGCAAAATCAGCAGGTGACAGACCAGTTGACGGTCAAATCGCTTGACGGCACGGCTTCCCAGACCATCACGGTAAACATCACCGGCGCCAACGATGCGCCCCGTCCCCTGCCCGACAACGTCGAAGCGCTCTACGATGGGAAGGGCTCCGATATGATTCGCGACGCCTTTGGCAACGTGCTAACCAACGATTCGGATCCGGAGGGCGACAGCCTGATCCTCACCAAAGTCGATGGCAGCGACACCAACCTTGGCACGTTTCTCGAGGGCGATTTCGGACTCATCAACTTCGCAATTGACGGATCCGGCAACTGGAGCTACTTAATCAACTCGAACGGCGTTGCCGCACTGGCAGCCAATGGGCAATTCACCGATGTATTTGACTACACGGTAGCGGAGAACAATGCGGTTGGCGCCTTCGACTCGAGCGCGCTTTCGATCCACATTACCGACATTCTCTGAGGCGCCGTTCGCGAAGCGCGCCTTTCCTTAACTACGTGCGGGTCGCCCCGCACGCTCCTGAAATTCCCACGCGGCTTCCTCCATCGGGAGGAACGCCGCGCCGCTGTCTGCAGCGGCCCGGATCACCCGATCCAGCATCATCATCCTCGCGCCGCGCCCGATGACGTAGGGGTGGCAGGTGTAGGTCAGCACGCCCCACTCCACGGTGTCGCGCATGTAGAGGAAATCGTTGATCCAGTTCTCGCCCACCGCGCTGGCGTTCATCAGGCCCTGGCGGAAAGTCGTCTCGGTGCGCACGTACTCGAAGTGCGGCGCATCGTCGGCGGCCCAGTGGATCGGCATTTCCACGAGCGTCGTCTCCTTCCCGAACGCGGCCGGCTTCTCGAGCTCGATCACGTCCCCCTGCCGCGCATAGTAGGGGGTGTAGTCGTCGCCCATCAGGCTGCTGTCGTAGCGAAAGCCGTGCTTGATGAGCAGCTCGATCGAGTGCGGCGAGAGATCCCATGCCGGCGAGCGGTAGCCGCGCGCCGCGCGCCCGGTCAGCTTCCTGATCGAGTCATTGCCGCGAACGAGCTCGCGCTCTTCGTCCTCGCGGGCAATACTCGCGGGCGGGCGGTGGGTCCAGCCGTGATGCGCGATTTCGTGACCGGCCGCGAGCACGGCCTCGCACGCCCGCGGGTAGGATTCGATGGTATGGCCGGGAATGAACCAGGTGCTCCTGATCCCGTACTTCTTCAGCAGCGCGAGCAGCCGCGGCGCCCCCGCGCGCGGCCCGAACTCCCCGCGCGAGATCCATGACGGCGAAGTCTGGCCGCGCGCGATGAAGCCGGAGATCGCGTCGAAGTCGACTGTTACGCAAACGATATGGCGCTTGCTCATGAGGCGTGGCCGATACGTCCCGACGGGTTTCCGATATGATTCGCGGAATTATATCGCTCGGTCCATCCCTTCCCTATGACGGAGCATCTGGCTCAAAACTGGCACGTGCGCAAGCCGCTCGCGCGCTCGCGCCGCGGCATCGTCGCGACGCAGAACCGCGTTGCCGGCGAAGTGGGCGCGCGCGTGCTCGCCGGCGGGGGCAACGCGGTGGACGCGGCCGTCGCGACCGGCTTCGCGCTCGCCGCGGTGGAGCCGTGGAACAGCGGGCTCGGCGGGATCGGTTTCATGCTGGTTTATTCCGCGAAGGAGGGGCGCGTCGCCGTGGTCGATTTCGGGCCGATATCCCCGCGCGCTCTCGATCCTTCCGCTTACCCGCTGGCGGGCGGCGATCTCACCTCGCGCGACCTATTCAACTGGCCCGCGGTGAAGGACGACCGCAACGTTCACGGTCCGCTTTCGTTCGCGGTGCCCGGGCAGGTGGACGGGCTCGGGCTCGCGCTGGAGCGTTTCGGCACGATGAAGCTCCCCTCCGTCATGCAGCCGGCGATCGCGCTCGCGGAAACAGGGATTCCGGCGGACTGGTTCCTTACGCTTAAGGTTGCCTCCATGGCGAAGGAGCTGGCGCGCTATCGGGTGACCCGGGACGTCTGGCTCCCGGGAGGCTTCCCGCCCGTTACCGCACCCGGGACTCCGCTGGAAAGGTTGAAGCTGAAGGGGCTGGCCGCCACGCTTGCGCAACTTGCCCGTGCGGGGCGGCGCGATTTCTACGAGGGCGCGCTCGCCGCGGCGATCGTCAAGGACGTGAGGGCGGCAGGCGGAATTCTCGATGCCGGGGACCTGCGCGCCTACCGTGCACGCATCCTCGAGCCGCTTGTGGCCGACTACCATGGGGCGCGCCTCGCGCTCGCGCCCGGGCTCACGGCGGGCCCCAGCATGCATCGCGCCCTGAGCGAGCTGCGGAACTGGCGCTTCCGCCGCAACGGACCGCACGCGGACGCTTTCCTTGCCTACGCCGAGGTGGTGCGGCAGGCATATGCCGAGCGGCTCGCGACCATGGGCGAGACCGCCGACCGGCACGACCCCTCCTCCACCACCCATCTCAACGTGATCGACCGCCACGGCAACATGGTGGCGCTCACGCAGACGCTGCTCTCGGTGTTCGGCTCGAAGGTGGTGTTGCCGTCGACCGGCATCCTCATGAATAACGGCATCATGTGGTTCGACCCGCGGCCGGGGACGCCCAACGGCCTTGCCCCCGGCAAGCGTCCGCTCAGCAACATGTGCCCGGTCATCGCGCTGCGCGAAACCAGGCCGTGGTTCGCGATCGGCGCATCCGGCGGCCGCAAGATCTTCCCGGCCGTGCTGCAGATCTCCTCGTTTCTGATCGATCACGGCATGTACCTGGAGGACGCGTTCCACCAGCCGCGCATCGACGCGAGCGAGAAGGACTTCGTGGCGGTCGATCCGAGGATGCCCCTCACCGTGCGCAAGGCGCTCGAGAAGAAATTCCCCGTCCGGATGAACGAGCTGGTCGTCTACCCCACGCAATTCGCCTGCCCGAGCGCGGTCTTGCGCGACCCGAAAAGCCGCGGAGAGAATTTCGGAGCCACCGACGTGATGTCGCCGTGGTCGGGGGCGGTCAGCGAAGACGACGTTCGCTGACAAGCGAAATGATTCGCGCAGCGATCATCGGTCTCGGCCGCTGGGGCCGCAACCTCGTCGACAGCGTCCACGGCAGGAGCGACGCGATTCGTTTCGTCGCGGGGGCGCTGCGCGACGTCGCAAAGGCCCGGGACTATGCCCGCGAGAAAGGACTCCCGCTCCACGATTCGTACGAGAAGGCGCTCGCCGATCCCAACGTGGACGCCGTGGTGCTCGCCACGCCGCACACCCGCCATGCGGAGCAGATCGTCGCCGCCGCCCGGGCGCGAAAGCACGTCTTCACGGAAAAGCCGCTTGCGCTCACGGCGAAAGGCGCTGTGGCCGCGCTGCGTGCCTGCGCGAAGGCCGGCGTCACCCTCGCAGTCGGCTACAACTGGCGCTTCCAGCCCGCGCTTCAGGAGATCCGCAGGATGCTGGAGGACGGCCGCCTCGGAAAGCTGCTGCACCTGGAGGGCAACTTCTGCGGGCCGAGCGTCTACCGTTTCCCGCCCGGCCACTGGCGCCAGGCGCGCGCTGAAGGCCCAGGGGGGGGCATGACGGGGCGCGGCGTGCACGTGGTGGATGCTTTCCTCTACCTTGCGGGGCGGATCGATTTGGTGCACGCGCTGAGCGCGCGCCGGGTGCTCCGCCACGGCCTGGACGACACGACCGCGATGCTGTTTCGCTTCAGGAGCGGCGCGAGCGGCTACCTCGGGACCGTGATCGCCACCGCGGAAACCTGGCGCATGCAGGTCTTCGGCTCGAACGGCTGGGTGGAGGTGGGCGATGTCGAGCACCTGACGACCTGGCAGATGAGGGCGTGCTTCATGGATGCGCAGAACCTGTGGGCCAGCCAAAGACCGCAGGTGATGACGTTTCCGAAGATCAGCACCGAGCGCGCCGAGCTGGAGAACTTCGCGCGCGCGGCCGAGGCGAGGCGCCCGCTCGCAATCGCTGGCGGCGACGAGGAGCACGGCGTCGCGGTGTTCGAGGCGATTCTGAAATCAGCGAAGTCGGGAAGAACCGTCCACCTTCGCTGATGGCCCGCACAGGACGTCATTCCCGCGAAGGCGGGAATCCAGTCATTCGAGCACGGGCGGCGGAGCCGGTTCTCTGGGCTCCCGCCTCCGCGGGAGCGACGAAAGGACTCATCAGAAACGGTCGACGCGAAACGGCGTCAGTTCGATCGCGGGACTCCGGCCGGCGATGAGGTCGGCAACGATCCGTCCTGTCGGAGCACCGCCGCACAAGCCGAGGTGGCCGTGGCCGAAGGCGTAATAGACGTTCTTCTGCTTCACTGACCCGCCGATCACGGGCAGGGAGTCGGGCATCGCGGGGCGGCGGCCCATCCAGCGCGTCGCATCGGTCATGCGCGCCTGCGGAAACATCCGCTTCATATGGGTCTCCAGCACCTCCGCCCGCTGGTAATTCGGCTCGGCGTAGATGCCCGCGAATTCGGCCTGCCCCGCCACGCGCGCGCCCATCTCCATCGGGGTCACGAACACCTTGGCGTCCGATACATGCACCGGCATCGGTATCTCAAGCCCCGGATCCGAATAGGTGACGTGATAGCCGCGCTCGGCTTCGATCGGAACCGGCTCGCCGAGCCTCGACGTCAGTTCTCCCGAATGCACGCCGGCGCAGACCACGAGCGTCTCCACCGGGATGCTGCCCCCATCGGTCGCGAGCGCCTTGACACCGCCGTCACCGGTCTCGATGTCGAGCACTTTGCGCTCCACGATTACCCCGCCATCCTCCTGGAAACGTGCGGCGAGCTCCTTGACGAGCCGTTCCGGGTTCGCGACGTAGCCCTGATCGAGCACGTGCACGCCGCGCACGTAAGCGGGCGCGAGTTGCGGCACGAGCCTGCGGATGCCCGCACCGTCGAGCATCTCCGTCCTGACGCCGCGGTCGCGGCGCAGCCTCCACGCGAGCGCGTCATCCTGGTAGCTCTTCTCACTGTTGTAGGCCACCAGGTAGCCGCCGCGGCGCACGAGCTCCGTCGCTCCCGCCCATTTGACCAGCTCCTCGTACGTGGGCACCGTGTCCCGGATCAGGGAATAGAGCGCGATCGAGGAACGCTCCGCCTGCCGCGCGTTGGCATTGGCGAGGAAGCGCAGCATCCACGGCATCGACTTGATCAGGTGCCGCCACCGTACTACCAGCGGCCCCAGGGGATCCATGAGATACCCCGGCACCTTCCACAGCACCCCCGGCATGGATTGCGGCACGCAGCCGGCGTTATTGAGCATGCCGGCGTTGCCGGACGAGCAATACTCGCCCGGCGGGTGCATGGTCACGACGGTCACGTCGTGCCCGTCCCGGCGCAGGTACGAGGCAGCCGCCATGCCGACGATCCCCGCGCCGATGACGGTAATTTTCCTTCTCACGGGGTGATGCGCAGGGAGGAGCGTGAAGTGATGGATTGGCGAAAAATGGTGGGTGGTACTGGGTTCGAACCAGTGACCCCTGCCGTGTGAAGACAGTGCTCTACCGCTGAGCTAACCACCCGTGGCGAGGCGCGATTTTATCACCCATGCGCGAAAGGCGTCACTCTCCATCACTGCTTCCGGAGGGCTGCGGCGAGGGGACCAAAAAGCGCTTCGCCGTTGCGCCACGCAATTTTTTCCGCGACGTCGCCCGGCAGCTCCGAGAGCCAGGATCGGGCAAGGCGCGCGTGCTCCACGATGTAATGCCAGCGCTCGGGCGAAGGGGTATCAGTGCCGACCATGATGCGGTCCGGCATCTCGAGCAGCAGCGGGCGCCATTCGGGATTGAGTTTCCCCCCGGGGGCGTGGTCGGTGCGCCACGAAAGCTCGCACCAGAGGTTCTTGTGGCGGCGGAGCATCTCGCGCACTTCCCGGGGCGGCGCAAATCCGGCATGCGCCCACAGCACGCGGGCGTCGGGGTCCTGCTTGAAAACGCGCTCCACCGCGTCCGCATCGGAATGCATGTGCAGGAACAGCTTGCGCTCGCGTGCGAGCTGCACCATCCGCCGCACCACCGGGAGGTCCGCGTCGGCGCCATAGACGTGAAATTCGCCGATGGCGACGTAGCGGTAGCGCTTGAGCCGCTCCTCGACGTAGGTCACGATGGATTCGTCGCGCGCCCATGTCGAGATATCCGAACGCACCCGATAGGGACGCAGCTCCGGGATGATGAGCTCCGGCGCCTCGCGATACAGCGCCTGGGTGCCGTCGTCGTCCGAGCTCGACACCAGCGCAAGTCGCACACCGGCCTTGCGCAGGATCGCGATTGCCGTCTTCTCCGGCAGCGCCTTGCGCGTGTCGTGGCTGTAGTGGATGTGGGCGTCGAAGATGGGCAGCTCAGACGCCCACCCGGTAACGGTCAGCGCCAGGCCGGCCACCACGAGGAGAAAGCGAATCATGGCCGAACTATCTGTCTGCGGCGGCGGGCATGCCCCGCGCCAGCCTGCCGGCGATAGTGTCGATCAAGCGCCGGGATATGCTGATCGGCGGCGGGAGCTTCGGGAGCCGGTCGGGCTCGAACCAGCCCGCTTCCTCGATCTCGACGCCGTCCGGACGGATTTCGCCGCCGGCGTACTCCGCCGTAAAGGCGATCATCAGCGAGTGGGGAAACGGCCACGGCTGGCTGCCGAAGTAGCGGATGTTCTTCACCTCGACTCCGACTTCCTCGCGCGTTTCGCGAGCCACCGTGTCCTCCAGCATCTCGCCCGGCTCGACGAAGCCGGCGAGCGCCGAGTAACGCCCCTTCGGGAACGCCGGCTTGCGGGCGAGCAGCAGCTTCCTGCCGTGCGTGACGAGGATCATGATCGCCGGCGAGACCGGCGGATAGCTGGTGAAGCCGCAGCGCGGGCATTCGCGCGAGCGCTCATCCCGGCGCGGCTCCGTCGGCGCGCCGCAGCGGCTGCAGTACTGGTGGTTGCGGTCCCATTCGAGGAACTGGTAGGCACGCCCCGACAGCGCGGCAAAGGTCGTTTCCACGAGGCCGAACAGATCGCGCAGCCCGAGAGGCGCCCATCCCTCGGGCAGGGGTTGCGAGTCGGAAATCTCGACCGCGTAGCAATGCCTGCCCTCGTAGAGCCCCAGGTACTGGCTGCGCTGCGGCGCAAGGCCGTGCTCCGAGAGATCCACGCAGCACGGCATGACGGGCCGCTCGCCGGCGTTCAGGACGAGAATCTCCGCCTTGCGGAACGCAAACCACCAGGCCGGCTCATTGCGTTCTTCCGGCGGCGTCACGAGCGGGATGTACTCGGGCATATCGTTCCGGATCAGCCGCGCGCTTTTCGCGTCGGCCGCAGCCGGTGGTTATGTGCCACTCAGAGCTGATACCGAGTAATGTCGAGCGAGCCATGGAAGACGCCGAGGATATCAACGTTCCCATCGTCCTTGACTAGGTAGGCGATCCGGAAATGCCCATAGAGGAGGATTCGCACATGGCGCGGGGAGGCCGAATAACGATGGCCCATCTCGGGAAAGGAAACGAGGTCTTGCGCCCGCTCGTAGATGCCTTGGACAGTGCGAGCCGCGGCTTGCGGATTATCGGCAGCGACGTACTCGAAGATGTCCTCGAGCCAGCGTTGGGCTTCCGCCGTCCACCTTATCTCTGCCATGAGCGGATTCGCCGCGCCATATCCTCGTTCGAGATTACGCGCTTCGCATCCGAATCGGCCAGCCCACGCTCGACCATGACATGGAAGGCAAGCTCGCGGACGATCTCTTCCCGCGAGCTGTCGTCAGGCTGTCCCTGAATAAGTTGGGTAAGCTCTTCCTTTACGGTGGACATAGGTGAAACCTCCACGTTGCCCTCAATTTTGCCATAGCCGTTCGTCCTCGGCGAATGACACATAACTCAATGATGGACCATCCTGTCACGCCTTCTCGAGCCTGCGCCAGAGCGTCGCCCCCTTGCTCGCCTTGTCGATGTCCTCGAGGATGCGGGCGTGCTCGGCAAGCTCTTCCTTCGTGGCACGGATGACGACGAGCTCGAACTTGGCGTGCGTCGCCTCGGCCGCGGCGACGGCGGCAGGCGTTGCTTCCACGTCCATGACCAGGCTCTCCTGGCCGCGCGTCATGGCGAGATAGACCTCGGCGAGAAGCCGGGCGTCGAGCTGTGCGCCGTGAAGCGTGCGGGCGGAGTTGTCGATCTGGTAGCGCTCGCACAGCGCGTCCAGGCTGTTCCTCTTGCCGGGGTGCAGGTCCTTCGCGAGGCGCAGCGTGTCCACGATATGCGGACAGTAGTCGGTGACCGGCTTCAGTTCAGCCAGGTCGAGCTCGCGGTTGAGGAAGGCGATATCGAAAGCCGAGTTGTGGATGACGAGCGCGGCGCCGCCGAGATAATCGAGGAACTCGGCGGCGACGTCACGGAATTTCGGCTTGTCGCTCAGGAACTCGGCGGTCAGTCCGTGCACCTCGAGCGCTCCGGCATCGCTTTCGCGTCCCGGATTGAAATAGCGGTGGAAGTCGTTGCCGGTAAGGCGGCGGTTCACGAGCTCGACGCCGGCGATTTCAATGATGCGGTGGCCCAGCTCGGGCTCGAGCCCTGTGGTTTCGGTGTCCAGTACGATCTGTCTCATCGGACGATGGCGGCTGGAATGCGAGTCGATCCACGACCCGCAATCCGCGCTTCTCAAGCGCATGCCGTGATTATAAACTGCGGCCATGGCCGCCAGCTTTCATGCGCGTGATGCGTCCGAGTGGTTCGCCACGCCGCTCGGGCGCTACCTGCTCGAGCGCGAGCGGGCGTTCTTCGACAAGGCGGTGGCCGACGTCTTCGGCTACAACGCGTTCCAGCTCGGCCTCGCCGGCATAGACCTGCTGCGCGCAAGCCGCATTCCGCTGCGCTGCCGGGTGGATCTCGACGGAGCGGCCGGACTGCGCGCGGATTTCCGGGACCTGCCCATCGCGAGCAGCAGCGCCGATCTCATGGTGCTCCCGCACGTGCTCGAGTTCAGCGACAACCCGCACCAGATCCTGCGCGAGGTGGCGCGGGTGCTGCTGCCCGAGGCGCAGGTCATGATCGCGTGCTTCAACCCGTGGAGCCTGTGGGGCTTCCGGCGCGCGTTCGGCGTAAGGCGGAGCTATCCGTGGAACGGGCGGTTCATTCATCTGGCGCGGATCAAGGATTGGTGCGCGCTGCTGGGCCTGGAGATCACCGCCGGCCACATGGGCTGCTACGTGCCGCCGTGCACGACCGAGAAATGGCTCGCGCGCTTCGCCTTCATGGAGGCGGCCGGCGACCGCTGGTGGCCGATTGCGGGCAGCGTCTATTTCCTGCAGGCGGTGAAGCGGGTCCGCGGCATGCGGGTCATCCTGCCCCGCTGGAGCGAGCGCCTGGCGCCCGCCAAGAACCTCGCTCCGGCGCCGAAGAAGGTCGCGCGGCCCGAGGAAGCACTGACCGCGCGAAACGGAGCGAGTGGTGGGTAGATCCCCCTCACCCCGACCCTCTCCCCCGATACGGGGGCGAGGGAAACTCACGCCTTTATGACGGAAATCGTCGAGATCTACACCGACGGCGCGTGCAAGGGCAATCCCGGTCCCGGCGGCTGGGGCGTGCTCCTCATGCGTGACGGCGGGACGCGCGAACTTCACGGCGGAGAGGCGCACACCACGAACAACCGCATGGAGCTCGTCGCCGTGATCCGCGCGCTGGAAGCGCTCGATCACGGGACCCGGGCGCGGCTCCACACCGACTCGCAGTACGTGCAGCTCGGCATCAGCACGTGGATCCGCGACTGGAAAAAGCGCGGCTGGCGCACCGCGGACAAGAAGCCGGTCAAGAATGTGGACCTGTGGCGCCGGCTCGACGAGCTGGCGGCACTGCACAGCATCGAGTGGATCTGGGTGCGCGGCCACGAAGGTAACGTCGGCAACGAGCGCGCCGACGAGCTGGCCAATCTGGGCGTTGCCGAGATCACCGAAAAATCGTGACTGCTTGTTCCTTCCCCCCTTGCGGGGGAAGGCTAGGATGGGGGGACGGATATTTCTGACCCCCCACCTCAATCCTCCCCCACAAGGGGGGAGGAGGGATGTTACTTGCCCTGACACGCGCCGAGCATGAATACATACGACATAGTCCCGCTTCGCGCCTTTGCCGACAACTACGTCTGGACGATCCGCGATTCGACGTGCGCAGCGGTAGTCGACCCGGGCGAGGCTCGGCCCGTGCTGGAGTACCTGGACGCGGAACAGCTCAAGCTCGTCGCCATCCTCAACACCCATCATCATGCCGACCACGTCGGCGGCAACAGCGGGCTGCTCGGCCGCTGGAAGGCGCCGGTCTACGGCCCCTACGACGAGCGTATTCGCGAAGTCACGGACCGGCTGAAGGACGGCGAACGATTTACCCTGCCCCACTTCGGCATCGATTTCGACGTGCTCGAGATACCGGGGCACACCCGCAGCCATATCGCCTTCCACGGCGGCGGCCTGCTGTTCTGCGGCGATACGCTCTTCGCGGCGGGATGCGGGCGCCTGTTCGAAGGCACGCCGCGACAAATGCACGATTCGCTGTCGCGCCTGATGCGGCTGCCGGATGCCACCCGCGTCTACTGCGGCCACGAATACACCCTGTCCAACATCCGGTTCGCGAAAGCCGCCGATCCCGATAATGCCGCCCTGCGCGCCCTGGAAGAAAAGGCGCGGCAGCAGCGCGACCGGGGCCTGCCGACCCTGCCCTCCACTATCGGGCAGGAGAAGGCGACCAATCCGTTCGTTCGCGTGAGCGAGCCTGCAGTGATCGCTTCCGCCAGCCGCCAGGCGGGGAAGCCGCTAAGCGACCCGGTGAGCGTCCTTGCCGCGATACGGGAGTGGAAGAACTTCTTTTGATCGGCACCGATCGGTTTGCGGCCGGCGCGTCAAAAGAGCTCTCAAATTGCTTGCGGTTTGCGGCAGAATTCCATGATTTTTAACACTATTTATCTTGACGTTCTCATGCCACTTGGCTACTATCCGCGCTTGCTATAAAAAGGGTGCAACTCGTGGCGAACAACGACCGCAACCACCCCGCATGCTGACCCGCGCTCTGACATTGGGCGTTGCTGCTCTGTTGCTCGGCGCCTGCGCCAATGTGGGGCAGGAAGAATCGCGCGCGGTGTCCAAGGCCGAGCCCTCCGGCACGGGAACGGGCGTCACGAAGGAGGACTTCCCGATCCCGCTGGTGGACATCTACGCACAGATTCCTCCGCCGGCTCCAGCCGTCGAAGCGCCACCGCCCCCGCCTCCTCCTCCGCCCAACGTCTGGGATCGCATCCGGGCCGGATTCCGCATGGCCAACCTGGACGGCGTTCTCGTGGTACAGCAGGAGCAGTGGTACGCGGACAATCCCGACTACGTCGCGCGCATGGTGGAGCGCAGCAGCCACTTCCTCTACCACGTGGTCGAGGAAGTCGAGCGCCGCAGGATGCCGACCGAGATCGTGCTGCTGCCGATGATCGAGAGCGCCTACAACCCGACGGCGTACTCGCGCTCGCACGCTTCCGGCATGTGGCAGTTCATCCCCTCCACCGGCAGGCTCTACGGGCTGCGGCAGAACTTCTGGTACGACGGCCGGCGCGACGTACTCGCGGCGACCAGCGCCGCGCTCGACTATCTGCAGAAGCTCCACGACCAGTTCGGTGACTGGAACCTTGCCCTCGCGGCCTACAACTGGGGCGAGGGCGCGGTCAGCCGGGCCGTTGCGCGGAACGAAGCGCGCGGACTGCCGACGGACTACGAAAGCCTGGCAATGCCGCTGGAAACGCGCAAATACGTGCCCAAGCTGCAGGCGGTGAAGAACATCATTTCCGATTCCCGGCGCTACGGCATCACGCTCCCGGACATCCCGAACCAACCCTACTTCGCGACCGTCACCACGCGCCGCCACATCGACGTCCAGCTCGCCGCGAGCCTTGCCGAGATGTCGCTGGAAGAGTTTCGGTTCCTCAACCCGGCGCACAACAAGCCGGTGATCAAGGCCGACGGCTCGGAGACGATCGTGCTGCCCGTGGACAAGGTCGCCGTGTTCGAGAAGAACCTCGAGACCCACGACCGGCCGCTGGTGTCGTGGCAAGCTTACACGGTCAAGCGCAGCGACAAGCCGGAGACGATTGCATCGAGGCACGGCATGACGCTCGCGGAGCTTAAGGAAGTCAACGGGATCGCGCCCAAGCGCAACATCGTTCCCGGCCAGACCCTGCTGGTGCCGCTGCGCGGCGAAGCTGCGCCCCACCTGCCCGATTTGCCTGCGCCGAAAGTGGCTTCCGCCCGCGGCAAGCCGAAGCGGGCGAAATGCTATCTGGTGAGCAACAGCGGCGCCAAGAAGCAGGTGCCATGCGCCGCGCCGGCGAAGGCGAAGTCGGTATCTGCCAAGCCGCCCACCGTGCAGCGCGTGAACGGCTCCGGCCCGGAGGCGTCCACCCGCTCGCTTACTGGCGGTTAGGCGGCCTCAAAGACACCCCCTCACCCTATCCCTCTCCCCCAACTGGGGGAGAGGGGAAATCTTTGGCGTAGAGGTGACAAGCCGCCGTATGTGACGTGGTAAAGCGCGCGTTAGCCGGGTAGGTTTCCCGGCAACGCGCGAAAGCCTCCGGACAACGCGGATGAAAGTGGCACCCCGCCGGCGGGCTGACCGGCGAGGGCAGCTCGCCCTGCAGCCGGATCACATCCCGCTTCGTCGCCGGATCCATCACGGGCACCGCCGAGAGCAGCGCCCGCGTATAGGGGTGTTTCGGGCCGGCCAGCACCTCCTCCACGCTGCCGCGCTCGACGATGCGCCCGAGGTACATCACCGCCACCTCGTGCGCGAGGAATTCGATCACCGAGATGTTGTGGGTGATGAAGAGATAGGCGAGCCCGCGCTTGCGCTGCAAGGCTTTCAGCAGGTTGAGAATCTGCGCCTGCACCGAGACATCGAGCGCGCTGGTCGGCTCGTCGCAGACGATGAGGCGCGGCTCTACCGAAAGCGCGCGCGCGATGGCGACGCGCTGCCGCTGCCCCCCGGAAAACTCGTGCGGGTAGCGGAACTTGAGGTCCCGCTCGAGCCCGACGTCGGCGAGCAGCGCGTCGATTCTTGCCTGGCGCTCCTCACGCCCGTCGCCGATCCCGAGCGCCGCCATGCCCTCCTCAAGCGCTTCCATGACCCGCATGCGCGGATTGAGAGACGAATACGGATCCTGGAAGATGATCTGCACGTCCTTGCGCCGCGGGCGCAGCTCGGCGCGCCGCAGCCGCGCCAGGTCCGCGCCGTCGAACAGCACCGCGCCGGAGGTCGGCTCGACCAGGCGCAGGATGCCCTTGCCCACCGTGGTCTTGCCGCAGCCGGATTCGCCCACCAGCCCGAGCGTGCGGCCGGCCTCGATCTCGAACGAAACGCCGTCGACCGCCTTTACGTGCGCGACGACACGCTTCAGCAGTCCCTTGTGAACGGGGAAGTGGACCTTCAGGTCGCGGACCGCGAGCAAGGGGGCGGCCGCGACCGAGGGATGGGGGATGAGGGATGAGGGATGAGGGGTAGCCACGGTTCGGCTGGAAGGGGCTCCCTCCGCCCTCAGCCCTCCGCGCTCATCCCTCCCGGCGCCTGGCGCGAAGAGGTGGCAGCGGGCCATCTGTCCGTTGCCGGCATCGTGGAAGCCCGGCGCGGAGTTGCGGCAAAGCTCCCACGCCGAATCGCAGCGGTCGGCGAAGCGGCAGCCGGTGAACACGCGCGTGAGCGAGGGCACGGTGCCGGGAATCGCCGCGAGCCGCTCACCGCGCTTCGCCCCCGTCGGCAGCGACTCGAAGAGCTTGCGCGAATAAGGGTGCGCGGGCCGCGCGAAGAACGCTTCGCGGGAGGCGGTCTCGACGATCTGCCCCGCATACATTACCGCCACGCGGTGCGCCATTTCCGCGACGACGCCGAGATCGTGGGTGATGAGCATCATCGACATGCGGCGCTCTCTCTGCAGCTGCCGCAGCAAATCGAGCACTTGCGCCTGGATGGTGACGTCGAGCGCGGTGGTCGGCTCATCCGCGATCAGGAGCTCCGGGTCGCATGCGAGCGCCATCGCGATCATCACCCTCTGCTTCATGCCGCCGGAGAGCTGGAACGGGTATTCGTCGCGCCGGCGCGCGGCCTCGGGAATGCGCACCGCCTCGATGAGCTCCCGCACGCGCTCCTCCAGCGCCGCCCCCGCGAGGTCGGTGTGGCGCCGGAGCGTCTCGGCGATCTGCGCGCCCGCAGTCATGACGGGATTGAGCGAGAGCGTCGGCTCCTGGAAGATCATGCCGATGCGCCCCCCGCGCACTTCACGCATGCCCGACTCGGGCAGCTGCAGCAGATCGCGCCCGTCGAGCTCGACGGCTCCCCCGACGATCGCGCCGGCGTCCGGCAGCAGCCGCATGATCGAGAGCGCGGTCATGGATTTGCCGCAGCCGGACTCGCCGACCAGCGCGAAGGTCTCGCCGCGGCGAACTTCGAAGGAGACCCCATCCACCGCGCGCACGACGGCGTCGCCCGCGTCGAGCCACGTTCTCAGGTCCGTGACGCGCAGCAGCGGCGAATCAGCGCTCATCAGGCCTCCGCGCCGTGACTTCCGGCCCGTGACCCACGTGCGCCCGTCACGCGTTCCGCGCGGCGAGGCGGACGGAACGCCCGACGCGGATGCGCGGATCGAATGCGTCCCTGACGGCGTCCGCGAACAGGTTGGCCGAAAGCACCAGCAGCAGCATGAAGCTGAAGGCCGCCGTCAGCGACCACCACACGATGGGCTCGCGCGCCATTTCCAGTCGCGCGCTGTTGATCATGGTGCCGAAGCTGATGGTCGAGGGATCCACGCCGACGCCGACGTAGGAAAGCACGGCCTCCGCCAGCACCAGACCCGAAAAGTCCATCACGATGGCGATCAGCACGATGTGCATCACGTTGGGGAGGATATGCCGCGTGAGGATGCGGAAGTGCGGGACCGCGAAGGCGTGCGCCGCCTGGATGTACTCAAGCTCGCGCAGCTTCAGCGCCTCGCCGCGCAGCAGGCGCGCGAGCCCCGTCCAGCTGGTGATGCCGAGGATCACGCACAGAAACAGGAGACGCAGATCGGCGCGTGCGAGCACGGTGTCGAAGAGCTCGGGATGCGTCTCGATCCAGACCTGCATCATCAGCACGGCGGCCGCGATCAGGAGCACGCCCGGGATCGAGGACAGCGTGGTGTAGAGGTACTGGATCACGTCGTCCACCCAGCCCTTGAAGTAGCCCGCCATCACGCCCAGGGCGAGCGCAAAGGGCAGCATCACCAGCGTCGTGAGCGTGCCGATGACGAGACCGGTGCGGATGCTCTTCAGCGCCTGGTAGAAGACGTCCTGGCCCACCTTGTCGGTGCCGAAAACGTGGTACTTGGCGGCGAGCGCGACCAGCGTCCCGCCGACCGCCAGCATTACCGCGAGCGTAATGAGAATCGCGCGCCAGGGGATCTCCGTCTCCCCGCGCCAGAGTGCGCGCCACACCCGGCCGGTGTCCTGCGCGCTCCGGCGCGCGAGCAACGCGCAGAGCAGCGCCGCGGCGACGAGCCAGATCAAGGCCCCCCCGGCAATGCCGTAGAGGCAGCGCCGCGCGATGTCCGGGCCCCATTGCGTCGCGGGGTCGGCGAGGTGGGCGCCGCCGTAGGTCAGGCGCGGATAGTCGCGCACCTGCCGGCCGTCGGGCAGTTCGATCGTCTCCTTGGAATAGCGGTGCGTGGCGAGCGGCGCGGAATAGGTCTTGGCCTTCTGCGTTCGCAGCTTCCCTACAAGCTTGTCGAAGAGGCTCAGGACCTCGACCGCGTAAATCGTCCTGCCGTCCCGCACCTCGATCGCGGGACGGTAGTGCACCGAATCGGAAAGGCCGATGGCGATGAAGAGGGCGAGCACGGTCGCCGCCGCCATGCCGCTCGCGCTGCGCGCCACCTTGCGCCATGGCGCCACGAGGTGCTCGTGCCGCCGGACATGCCGCACGAGGAGCGCGACGACCACCAGCAGCAGGTAGATCAGCGCGTCGGTCCAGAGAACTTCCAGCTTGAATGGCATGGTCTCGTTGCAGGCAGCCGCGTCACTCGTCACTCAAAGCGCACCCTCGGGTCCACCAGCGTGTAGGAAATGTCGGTGCAAATGAGCCCGATGATGTAGAGAACCGACCCCAGGAAGACCATCGCGCGCACGATGGCGAAGTCCTGCGAGTTGATGGCGTCGATGGTGTAGCTCCCGAGCCCGGGTATGCCGAAGAACGCCTCGGCGACGAGGCTGCCCATGAAGAGCAGTGGAATCACCGCCACGACGCCGGTCAGAATCGGGATCATTGCGTTCTGCAGGACGTGGCGGAACAGCACGCGCGGCTCGGACAGCCCCTTCGCGCGCGCGGTGCGCACGTAGTCCTTGCCGATCTCCTCGAGGAAGATGGTGCGGTACCAGCGGGTGTTGGCGCCAATGCCGCCGACGACGCCTATGATCACCGGCAGCGCCAGGAACTTGACCGCGTCCGTCCCCCCGTCGTAGCCCGAGATCGGAACGATGGAGAGGAGCTTGCCGATGAGATACTGTCCGCCGATGATGTAAAAGAGCCCGGAGATCGACATCATCGCCACGCACGCCACCACGCCCCAGAAATCCACGTAGGTCGCGCGAAAGAACGCCATCAGCAACGCAAACGTGAGATAGGCGGCCAGGCCCATCAGGAACACCGGGAGCGCGATGGCGAGGCTCGGCCACATGCGGGTGCTGATGTCGTAGCCGATGTCGCGTCCCTGGTCGGAGCGCCCGAAGTCGAAGGCGAAGAGCTTGACCGACTTTTCGTAGAAAATGGTGTCGGTGAAGCGGGCGCCCCCGGCGGCCGCCTCGTTGTAGAGCAGCGGCTTGTCGTAGCCGCGCTCCTCTTTCCATTTCTGGATCGCCTCCGGCGTCACGCGCTTGACGCCCAGGTGCACGCGCGCCATGTCGTCCGGCGAGTTGACGACGAAGAACAGCGCGAAGGTAAGAACGTTGACCCCGACCAGAATCGGGATCGCGTACAGCAGGCGGCGGGTGATGTAGGCAATCATCTCAATTGCGCGAATCGTGATTCACGCGTCACGCCTTCGCGGTCTGGCGCTCGCGGCGGCGGTAGGTCCGCACGGCGGGAACCAGCGACAAGCCCACCGCCGCCAGCAATGCCGCCGCCGGCCACAGCACGGGCTGGTTCCACTCACGCCGCCGCTCCCTGCGCAGCCCGGGGTCGATGCGCTGATATTTGAGCCCGTTGTTGGCCATCTGGTTCGGCTTGCGGTTGTAGACCCACTCGTGGTGCAGCGTGTAGTCCTTGGGAAACAGGCTCCACACCCACGGCGCATCGCGGCGGGCAATTTCGACCATGCGATCGATGATCGCCTGCCGGTCGGGCCCGTTGTACATGTTCTTCATGCGCTCGAACAGCCGGTCGAATTCGGGGTTCTCGTAATTGGAGGCGTTCTCGCCGGAGGTCTTGACCTTGCTCTGCGCGCCGTGCAGCAGGAACAGGAAATTCTCCGGGTCCGGGTAGTCCGCGTTCCAGCCGAGGAAGTACATCTGCACGTTGCCCTTGCGCAGCTTGTCCTGAAAGCGGTTCCAGTCGGTGGGACGCACCGCGAGCTGCACGCCGATCTTCTCGAACTGCTTGGCGTACCAGTCGAGCCGCGCCTTGGCGTCGGGGCCGGTGCCGGTGGTGTCGAGATGGAGCAGCAGCGGCTCGCCGGTCTTTGCGTTGCGCCCGTGCGGGTAACCCGCCTCGGTCAGGAGCTTCTTCGCGTATTCGACGGACTTGCGGCGCGGCGCCCCGTCCTTCCAGTCGTAGACGTAGGGATTGATGCCTTCCTTCCCTTCATGGTAGCCGAAGATTCCGGGCGGAATCGGCCCTTGCGCGGCGATGCCGCGGCCGTTGCGGAAGATCGAGATCATCTCCTCCTGGTCGATCGCGATCGAGATCGCGTGCCGCAGCTTCCGCGCGCGCTCGCCGTAGCCTCCCACCACCGGATCGAGCATGTTGAATCCCAGGTAGAAAACGGAGGTCGCGACCGAGGTCTGCAGCCGGATGCCGCGCGCTTGCATCTCCTCCGATAGCGTGACGTCGCCCTGCCCGGTGAACTGCACCGCCTGGTCGAAGGTGTCCGAAGCGATGCCGGACGCGTCGTAATAGCCCTGCAGGAACTTGTTCCAGTACGGGATCTGCTCCTTCTCGAGCGCGAACACCACCTTGTCTATGAACGGCAGCGGTCTTCCCGCATCCCGCAGCAGTCCCGCCTCGGCGTCGCCAGGCTCGCCCTCGGAGGGGTAGACCTCGCCCCTGTAGTTGGGATTACGCTCGAGCACCATCTGGCGGTTGGGATTGTTCACCGTCAGCATGTAGGGGCCGGTGCCGACCGGGAACCAGTCGAGCGAGATGTTCCTCTCCGCCATGCCGGGCTGCGCGTAGAAGCGGTCGGACTCGGGCGGGATCGGCGCGAAGAATGGCATCGCCAGCCAGTAGACGAATTGCGGGTACTTGCCGTGCACGCGGATCCGGTAGGTGTATCGGTCGAGGACCTGTGCCCCGGCGAGATTGAAGCGCGTGAGGTCGAGAAAGCCGTTCTTCGGCAGAGCCCTGTTCGCCTCGGCAAGCTCCGTGGCGAGCTCCTTCAGCCCGACGATGTAGTCGCCCATCAGCTGCATGATCGGGGAGTGCAGGCGGGGGTGCGCGAGGCGCTTCAACTGGTGCACGTAGTCGGCGGCGACGAGCTCGCGCGTGCCGGTCGCCTTGAAGTGCCCGATGGCGTGGATGCCGGAAAGATCGCCTGGATCGAGATCGTGATACGCGTAGCGGCCCTGCGCGTCCCGCGCCAGCGCCGGATGGGGCTGGTAGAGAATGCCGGGGCGGATCTGGATGATATAGTCGCTGTAGGCGACGAGCTTCGCGTCGGCCGCGTCGGGAAGCCGCCGGCCAGCCGCGTCGAAGAGCTCTGCGCGCGGCACTTGCGTCGCGGCAAATGGAATCAGCTCGTAGGGCCGCTTGAAGTAGTGGTATTGCAGCGGCGGCTGATAGATATTCGCGATCAGGACGTACTCGTTCTCGCTGTAGGACTGCACGGGGTCGAGGTGCTTGGGACGCTCCGAGAACGAAGTGTAGAGAATGTTGGCGCCGTCCTCCGCCGCCGGATAGGGATCGTTCCACGGGGCGCCGCTACATCCCGCCGCCAGCGCCGCGGCGACCAGCGTGACGCGAAGGACGGGAGAGCGCATTGCCGAATCTTACCAAAGCGGTGATCGGTCAAACTCACCTTATAATAGAATGCCAGGGTGTCGCCGCGCCCGGCCGTGACCGGGGAGCATCCAAGAACAAGGAACCAGCGTGGGCTTCCTGCAGGACCGAAAGATTCTCGTCACCGGTCTGCTTTCCAACCGGTCCATCGCCTACGGCATCGCGAAAGCGCTGGCGCGCGAAGGGGCAAATCTCGCTTTCACCTACCAGAATGATGAGCTGCGCGGGCGCGTCGAGGAGCTCGCGCAGCCCTTCGGGCGCGCGCCGGTGCTGCCGTGCGACGTCGCCAGGGACGAGGAGATCGCCGCGCTTTTTTCCGGGCTCGGCAGGCAATGGGACGGCCTGGACGGAATCGTGCACTCGATCGCCTACGCCCCCCGCGAGTCGCTGAAGGGCGATTTCCTCGACGGCCTCACGCGCGATGCCTTCCGCGTCGCCCACGACGTGAGCGCCTACAGCTTCGCCGCGCTGGCGAAGGCCGGCCTGCCCCTGATGGAGGGACGCCGCAGCGCTCTCCTCACGCTCACCTATCTCGGCGCGGCGCGATCCGTGCCGAACTACAACGTGATGGGACTGGCGAAGGCGAGCCTGGAAGCCGCCGTGCGCTACCTTGCGCAGGACCTCGGTCCGAAGGGCATCCGGGTCAACGGGATCTCGGCCGGTCCGATCAAGACGCTGGCGGCCGCCGGCATCAGCGGCTTCGGCAAGATACTCAAGTTCGTGGAGGACAACGCGCCGCTCAGGCGCAACGTGACGACGGACGACGTGGGCAACGCCGCGGCCTTCCTCCTGAGCGATCTCGCCGCCGGCATTACCGGTGAGATCACCTACGTCGACTGCGGATTCAATACCGTCGTGGGCGGAATGCGCGGAGATTCGTGACCCGACGCCCTAGAACCCGCTGCGACGCCGGGGAGCAGGGCTGTCAGGCTGAGAACCGGGAGCCACCGGAAGCGGAGCGCTTTCGTCCTTCCGGTCCAGGATATCCCGGTTGATCGTCACGCCGGCCTTCTGCCGGAGTTCCGCGAGCAGGACCGACATCGCTTCCTGCGCCAGGGTGCGGCGCAGCGCGTTTGCCAGCTCATCGGTCTTTTCGGGCGGGAGATCGGCCGCGTCGTGCACGCGGGTGACGCGCACCAGGGTGTAGCCGACCTGCAGGTTCTCCACGCCGGCATAGGCGGGCAGCTTCGACACATCCAGGCGGAACGCCTGCCGCACCACCGGCTCGGGAATGTCCCGGAATTCCGAGCGGGTCGCGAGCTGCGGCGCGCTCCACGCGATCTGGACGCTCTTTCCCTGGTTGAGCTCGGCGAGCAGGCGCCGGCCCTCCTCGACCGACAGCCGGCCTGCCTCGCGCAATGCGATTCTCTTTTCCAGCGCCACGCGCACTTCATCGAAGGGCCGGGTGCTCTCCGGCCTGTGCTCGGCGACGCGCGCCGCAACCAGCGTGCCCGGCGCCACTTCGATCGCCTCGGTGTTGCGCTTGCCCCTGAGCACCTCGTCCGTGAATACCGCGGCGAGCAGGCGCGGATTGTTGAGCAGCGGCTCCGCGGCGCGGGAGCGCGTGATCCAGCCGCTCAGCTGCGGCGCCGCCCCGATAAGATCCGCTGCAGGCTTGAGGCTTTCCGACTGCTCGTAGGCCACGTTGTTGAAATTGTCCGCCAGCTCTGCGAATCGCCTCGCCGCGAGCTGCTTTCCGAGCTCCTGCTCGATCTGGGGACGCACTTCCTCGAGGCTCCTCGACTGGCCCGGCCGCACCGCCGTCAGGCGAATGATGTGGTAGCCGAGCCGGGTCTCGACCGGTGCGGAAATCTCCCCCGCCTTGAGCTTGTAGAGTGCCGCCTCGAATTCAGGCACGTCCTTCATCGAACCGGGATCGATGTAGCCGAGGTCCCCGCCATTCGCGGCGGAGCCGGGGTCCTCCGAGCGCGTCTTTGCCAGCTCGGCAAACCCGTCCGGTGCCTTCAGCAGCTCTCTGTGGAGCTCCTCCGCCCGCGCCCGCGCCTTCTGCCTTGCTTCGGCGCCCGCGGCCGCGTCGGCGCTCACGAAGATATGGGCCGCCTGGCGCGATTCCCTGACCTCGAACTGGCGGCGATTCGAATCGTAGTATTTCCTGACCTCGGCCGGGTCGACCCGCACCTGCTGCTGGAGCGACTCCACGGACAGCGTCAGGTACTCGAGCCGCACCGCCTCCGGTATCCGGAACTCGGACGGATTCGCGTCGTAATATTTCCTGGCGGCATCGGATTCGAGCTTGATCTGCCCCAGGAATTTCTCGGGAGAAAAGACGTGCTGGCTCAGCTCGCGCCGCTGCCCGGTGATCCGCGCCAGGCGCTCGATGACAGAGCGCGGCACGAACGTGCTGTCGGCATAGCCGTCCGCGAACTGCTGCAGAATCATGTCCTGACGCAGCTGCACCTCGAACATCACCGGCGTCATGCTCTCGGACCTGAGGAATTGCTCGTAGCGGACGATCGAGAACTTGCCGGTCTCGTCCTGGAACGGCTGCTGCCTGCCGATGATCTCCTTCAGCCGCCCGTCGTCGACGGTGACGCCCGCCCGCAGCGCGTTCTCGAGCAGCAGGCGCCGCTGGATCAGGCTGTCGAGGGTCCCGTAACGCAATTCGGGGTTGTCCAGGAGCGCCGCATCGACGCGACCCTGCGTCAGTCGCCTCAGCGAGTCCTGCCGCTCGCGCAGGGCCCGGTTGAATTCCTCCTGCGAGATGCGGTAATCGCCCACCCGCGCCACCGCCTGCCCGACGCCGACGCCGCGAAAGTAGCTGTCGATGCCGAAGAACGCGAACGGCAGGAAGATGATGGCCAGGATGACCTGGATCAGCCGCTTGTTGTTGGCTACAAAGTCAAACATGTTGTTGATAGAACTGGCGGAGCGGACGGGACTCGAACCCGCGACCTCCGGCGTGACAGGCCGGCATTCTAACCAACTGAACTACCGCTCCTACGTAGTCTCCCGCGGGATGAACGGCATCGGTACGAATGACTCCCTGCTATCGTACCACTTACCCGGTCCGTTCGATCCCGCGGACGTAAACCGGCGCCCTGAGGCGTCCGGCTTTACGACTTGGTGGGTGCTGAGAGTCTCGAACTCCCGACCTTCGCCTTGTAAGGGCGACGCTCTACCAGCTGAGCTAAGCACCCTTAAAACGGACGCTCGCGCGCCGTTTTAAGTCTGCGCGATCGAACGGACGCCCACGGCGCCGATCATCGCGCAGGTTCCAAACGAATCGGGGCAGGCGCGCGATACGCGCCTGCCCCGACCTGGCGTAGCTGGATTCTCGCGCGGGGGGTCAGTTTAGCGCATCTTTCAACGCCTTGCCAGCGCTGAACTTGGGAACCTTCGCGGCCTTGATGCGGATCTCCTCACCGGTGCGCGGATTGCGGCCCGAGCGCGCTTCGCGCCGGCCCACGCGGAAAGTGCCGAAACCGACGAGCGTGACCGACTGCCCTCTCTTCAATGCCCCCGTGATCGCGTCGATCGCGCCATCCACCGCCTTCTCCGAAGCGGACTTGGAAATCCCCGCGGACTTCGACACGACTTCAACCAGCTCAGATTTATTCACTGTTGTCCCCTTTACTGATTGGTGAGAAACCGTTCCCCTTGCGGCCGCGCCTTCTTTCCCGGGGGGCGGCTGCAAAACTGTCTTTTCAGTTGGTATGTCGGCGAACGCCGATGAAAAATGCTCCGGCTTCTTTATAGCAAGCGCGCATCGCCGGTGTCAAGCAATTGAAAAAATTTTTTCCTCGGCGCGTGCAGCGGCGAAACGTCGCGCAAAATCAATGCGCGAGTAAATACGATCTCAAGAAATCAATGGAGATGTGCGGATTAAGTGATTGAGCAGTTGAGCGAATGGCTCGCGAAAATCGGCACGCTGCGAAAGGCCGCCAAAAAAATAGCGGGCGGAGATGAGATGCGGATGCGAGCCGGCTGCCGGCTGTACAAGGAAAAGGGCGGCAGCGCCGCCCTTTTCGTGACAAATTTCACTTACCGGTGGCCGGTCGCGCCCTTCAGTGCTTGACGGCCGCCGGAGCCGGCGCTTCCGTGATCGGCGGCGGCGGCGGCGCGGCCTCTTCATCCGAGAGCGGCTCGGTCTTGCGCTCGAGCGCCATCTCGAACACGGAATCGATCCACTTCACCGGGTGAATGTCGAGCCGGTTCTTGATGTTATCGGGGATTTCCGCGAGGTCCTTCACGTTTTCCTCCGGGATCAGCACCGTCTTGATCCCCCCGCGGTGTGCCGCGAGCAGCTTCTCCTTCAAGCCGCCGATCTGCAGCACCTCGCCCCGCAGCGTGATCTCCCCGGTCATCGCCACGTCGGCGCGCACCGGGATGCCGGTCAGTGCCGACACCATCGCGGTGCAGATGCCGATGCCGGCGCTCGGCCCGTCCTTGGGCGTTGCGCCTTCCGGCAGGTGGATGTGGATGTCGTTCTTCTGGTAGAAGTCCCCCGGGATACCGAGGCGCCGTGAGCGGCTGCGCACGACCGAGAGCGCCGCCTGCACCGACTCCTGCATCACTTCACCCAGCTTGCCCGTAGTGGTCATCTTGCCCTTGCCGGCCATGATCGCCGCCTCGATGGTGAGGAGCTCGCCCCCCACCTCGGTCCAGGCGAGCCCTGACACCTGCCCGACCTGGTTCTTCTTCTCGGCCATGCCGAAGGTGTAGCGCCGCACGCTCAGGTACTTGTCGAGGCCGCGCGCGCTGACCGACACCTTGCGCTCCTTGCCGTCGTGCACCAGCGTCTTCACCACCTTGCGGCAGATCTTGGAGAGCTCGCGCTCGAGCGCCCGCACACCGGCCTCCCGGGTGTAAAAGCGGATGATGTCGCGCACCGCGCTCTCGGAGATGGCGAGCTCCTCGGGCTTCAGCCCGTGGTTCTTCATGAGCTTGGGCAGTAGGTGCCGCAGGGCGATGTTGACCTTCTCGTCCTCGGTGTAGCCCGAAAGCCGGATCGTCTCCATGCGGTCGAGCAGCGCCGGCGGGATGTTGAGCGTATTGGCGGTGCACACGAACATCACGTCCGAGAGGTCGTACTCGACCTCGACGTAGTGGTCCACGAACGTGTGGTTCTGCTCGGGATCGAGCACCTCGAGCAGCGCGCTCGCCGGATCGCCCCGGAAGTCCATGCCCATCTTGTCCACCTCGTCGAGCAGGAACAGGGGGTTCCGCACGCCGACGCGGGTCATGTTCTGCAGGATCTTGCCGGGCATCGAGCCGATGTAGGTGCGCCGGTGGCCGCGGATCTCCGCTTCGTCCCGCACCCCGCCCAGCGACATCCGGACGAACTTGCGGTTGGTCGCGCGCGCAATCGACTGGCCGAGCGAGGTCTTGCCCACGCCGGGGGCGCCGACCAGGCACAGGATCGGGGCCTTCAGCTTGTCCACGCGCTGCTGCACCGCCAGGTATTCGACAATGCGCTCCTTTACCTTCTCCAGGCCATAGTGGTCCTCATTGAGCACCTTCTCGGCCGCGGTAAGGTCCGTGTTGATCTTGCTCCGTTTCTTCCACGGCAGCGACACGATCGCGTCGATGTAGTTGCGCACGACGGTCGCCTCGGCCGACATCGGCGACATCAGCTTCAGCTTCTTCAGCTCGGCCTCGGCCTTCTTGCGCGCCTCCTTGGGCATGTGCGCGGACTTGATGCGCTTCTCGATCTCGTCGATGTCGGCGCCTTCGTCCATCTCGCCGAGCTCCTTCTGGATCGCCTTCACCTGCTCGTTCAGGTAGTACTCGCGCTGGCTCTTTTCCATCTGGCGCTTGACGCGCCCGCGGATGCGTTTTTCGACCTGGAGGATCTCGAGCTCGCCCTCGACCAGCTTCAGCAGGTGCTCGAGGCGTTCCTTGACGCCGAACATCTCGAGCACCTCCTGCTTCTGCTCGAGCTTCAGCGGCAGGTGCGCGGCGATGGTGTCGCCGAGCCGGCCGGCCTCGTCGATCCCGGCGATCGAGGTGAGGATCTCGGGCGGGATCTTTTTGTTCAGCTTCACGTACTGGTCGAACTGCTGGATCATCGTGCGCCGCATCGCCTCGATCTCGTGATCGGCGGCGGCCTCCGGCGCGACCGGCGTGACCGAGACGGCGTAGTGCGTCTTGAGATCCGCGATCTCGTGGAGGCGCGCGCGCTGGGTCCCCTCGACCAGCACCTTCACGGTGCCGTCCGGCAGCTTCAGCATCTGCAGGATGTTGGCGATGCTGCCGATGCGGTAGAGGTCCTCGGGAGACGGATCGTCCTTCGCAGCGGATTTCTGTGCGACCAGCACGATGCTCTTCCCCGCCTCCATCGCCGTCTCGAGCGCCTTGATCGACTTCGGGCGCCCGACGAAGAGCGGGATCACCATGTGCGGGAACACCACCACGTCGCGCAGTGGCAGCAGCGGCATCTGGGTGAGGCTTTGCTCGTCAGGCATCGTGGGTCACCAGTCAGGGTTGGACTGTCTGAAGATGAGGGAAAATCCCCGGAAATTCAAGGGCGCGGCAGCGCCATGATTCCAAACCGCTTTCCCGCCGCGTCGCGGGAAACCTGCCAGAGGGCGCCGCCCGAGCGGGCCGTCCACGCTAGTGCGCCGACGCGGCGACCTTGGGCTGATCCGAGTAGATCAGCAGCGGCGTCGCGTCGCTCACGATCGTGTTCTCGTCCACCACTACCTTGATCACGTTCTCCAGCGACGGCAGGTCGAACATGGTGTTCAACAGCGTGTGCTCGAGGATGGAGCGCAGCCCGCGCGCGCCGGTCTTGCGATCGAGCGCGCGCCGCGCCACCGCCCGCAGCGCCCCCTCACGCACTTCCAGCTCGACGCCCTCCATGCCGAACATCTTCTGGAACTGCTTGAGGAGGGCATTCTTGGGCTGGGTGAGGATCTGGATGAGCGCCGTCTCGTCGAGCTCCTCCAGCGTCGCCACCACCGGCAGCCGCCCCACGAACTCGGGGATCAGGCCGTACTTGATGAGGTCCTCGGGCTGCACGTCACGCAGCACCTTGGTGATGTCCTTGCGGTTGTCGCGCGAGCTCACTTCCGCGCCGAAGCCGATGCCGCTCTTTTCCGAGCGCGCGCGGATGATCCGGTCGAGCCCGTCGAAGGCCCCCCCGCAGACGAACAGGATGTTGGTCGTGTCGACCTGGACGAATTCCTGGTTGGGGTGCTTGCGCCCGCCCTGCGGCGGCACCGAGGCGATGGTGCCTTCGATCAGCTTCAGGAGCGCCTGCTGCACGCCTTCGCCCGATACGTCGCGCGTGATCGAGGGATTGTCGGACTTGCGCGAGATCTTGTCGATCTCGTCGATGTAAACAATCCCTCTCTGCGCTTTCTCGACGTCGTAATCGCACTTCTGCAGGAGCTTCTGGATGATGTTCTCGACGTCCTCGCCGACGTATCCCGCCTCGGTCAGCGTGGTCGCGTCCGCCATGACGAAGGGCACGTTCAGCAGCCGCGCGAGCGTCTGGGCGAGCAGCGTCTTGCCCGAGCCGGTCGGGCCGACCAGCAGGATGTTCGATTTCGCGAGCTCGACGTCGTCGTTCTTGGCGAGCGTCTTCAGCCGCTTGTAGTGGTTGTAGACGGCGACCGACAGGATCTTCTTGGCGACGTCCTGGCCGATCACGTACTGATCGAGGATCGCGCGGATCTCCTTCGGCACCGGCAGGTCGGACTTCGCCCCTTTCGTCCCGTGCTCGCCCTGGGTCTCCTCGCGGATGATGTCGTTGCAGAGCTCGATGCACTCGTCGCAGATGAACACCGACGGCCCCGCGATGAGCTTGCGCACCTCGTGCTGGCTCTTCCCGCAGAACGAGCAATAAAGCAGCTTCTCCCCGCCGGCCTTTTCAGTCATGGGCTACACCTGTCCGTGCGATCTCATTTTACGCTTTCGGTTCTGCTCACGAGGACCTTGTCGACGATCCCGTAGCTCTGCGCCTGCTCGGCGGAGAGGAAGTTGTCGCGGTCGGTATCGCGCTCGATGGTCTTCATGTCCTGGCCCGTGTGCTTCGCGAAGATCTCGTTCAGCTTCGCCTTGCGATTGAGGATCTCGCGGGCGTGGATCTCCACGTCGGAGGCCTGGCCCTGGAAGCCGCCCATCGGCTGGTGAATCATCACGCGCGAGTTCGGCAGGCAGAAACGCTTGCCCTTGGTTCCGGCCGAGAGCAGCAGAGCGCCCATGCTTGCCGCCTGCCCGATGCACAGCGTCGAGACACTGGGCTTGACGAACTGCATGGTGTCGTAGATCGCCAGCCCGTCGGACACCGACCCCCCCGGAGAGTTGATGTAGAACGAGATGTCCTTGTCCGGGTTTTCCGACTCGAGGAACAGCAGCTGCGCCACGATCAGGTTGGCGGTCGTCTCGGTCACCGGCCCCACCAGGAACACGACGCGCTCCTTCAGGAGTCGCGAATAGATGTCGTAGGCGCGTTCGCCGCGTCCGCTCTGCTCGATCACCATCGGGATCAGGCCGAGACCCCTCGGTTCGCTGTAGCTCGCCATCACTGTTTCCCCATCAATTCGTCGAAATCGACATTCCGGTCGGTCACCCTGGCGACGCCAAGCGCCCATGCCACGACGTTCTCCTCCAGCGCGGCCGATTCGAGATCGCGCAGCCGCTCCGGCGCGGCGTAGAACCACTTCACGACTTCCTCCGGGCGCTCGTAGCTCTCGGCTTGCTCCTCCACGAGCTTGCGCACCTGCTCGGGCTTCGGGTGAAGATTGTGCAGCTTCACCAGCTCGCCGAGGATCAGCCCCAGCGTCACGCGACGCGTGGCCTGCTGCTCGAAGAGATCGCCCGGCAGGGGCGTGTCCTGGGTCACTTTGACGCCGCGCGCGGCGAGCTCCTGGCGGGCTCCCGCCTGCAGGCGCTCGATCTCCATCTGCACCAGCGAGCGCGGCGCCTCGATCCGCGTCGAATCGAGGAGCGCCTGCATCACCGAGTCGCGCAGGCGGTTTCGCAGCTTCGCCCTCACCTCGCGCTCGAGATTGCCCCGGATCTCCTCGCGCAACCTGGCGAGCTCGCCATCCGCGACGCCCAGGCTCTTCGCAAAGGCGGCGTCCACCTCGGGCAGGCGCGGCGCCGCGACGCGGCTCACCGTGACTTCGAAGCGCGCGGTCTTCCCCGCCACTTCCCGGCCGTGGTAATCGCCCGGGAAACGCACATCGAAGGACTTCGTTTCGCCCGGCTTCATCCCGGCAATGCCGGCGTCGAAATCCGGCAGCAACCGGCCTTCCCCCAGAACCGCCTGCTGGCCGCTGCCGCTCGAGCCCGGGAAGTCCGCGCCATCGAGCGTTCCGCGGAAATCGATTGTGACGCGGTCGCCGGTCTGCGCCGCGCGCTCGGCCTCTTCATAGCGCACGCGCTGCTTGCGCATGATCTCTATCGTCTTGTCGAGCTCGGCCTCGCCGACCTTCAGCGTCGGGCGCTCGATCGCCGCTCCCGAGATGTCCCCGACCCTCACCTCGGGGTATATCTCGAACGTGGCGCTGTAGCGGAACTCCCCCGCGCCGTCGGTCCGCGGCGTCAGCTCGAACCTCGGATAGCCCGCGACCCTCAGGTTCTGCTGGCGTACCGCCTCGCCGAAGCTCTTCTGCATCGCGTCCCCCAGCACTTCCTGCCGCACCTGAGGGCCGTAATGCTGCTCGAGCACCTTCATCGGCACCTTGCCGGGCCGGAAGCCGTGCATCTTCACGGTGCGCGACAGCCGTTTCAACCGGGTCTCGACCTCGTGGTCGATATCGGTCGCGGGCAGCGACACGCTCAATTTCCGCTCGAGCGCACTCAACGTTTCCAAGTTTGCCTGCATCTCCGTTGCGTGAACGACCCGTTCGACCGCTTGCACCGGGGCGGCCCGCCGCAGGGCGGCATCAGGAAGAGCGGAACGGGGACCCTTTTCCCGGCTCGCACCACGCGCATCCCCCCGTGGTGCGAAAGGAGGGACTCGAACCCCCACGCCTTGCGGCGCCAGAACCTAAATCTGGTGCGTCTACCAATTCCGCCACTTTCGCGACTTTCCGATTGTAATATAATCACGTGCGCGCCGAAAGCTTGCAAGTTGTCTTAACGTTGACGCGCAATAATATGATCCATAAAGGATATTGCGCGGCAACAAATGGGCATAGGCCACTACGAAAACTTCCCCGTCGCGTCGCTGCTTCTGCCCTCCCGGTTTCGCCGTCCCATCGCACTGATTTACCGCTTCGCGCGGGAGGCCGACGACCTTGCGGATGAGGGCGACGCCCCCGCGGCAGCCCGGCTCGAGCAGCTGGAGCGGTTCCACGAGCAATTGCGCAGGATCGGGCGCGGCGCCGCTCCCGACATTCCCTGGTTCGCGGCCCTCGCCGCGGTGATCCGCGAGCACGACCTTCCACTGCCGGCATTTGCCGACCTGCTGTCGGCCTTTGCGCAGGACGTGACCCGGAAGCGTTACACCGACTTCGCCGAGGTGCTCGATTACTGCAGGCGCTCGGCGAATCCGGTGGGACGGCTGCTGCTGCACCTTTTCCGCAGCACGAGCGACCGCAACTTCGAGTGGTCGGACTCGATCTGCTCCGCCCTGCAGCTCGTGAACTTCTGGCAGGACGTCGAGACCGATTACGCGAAGGGCCGCATCTACCTCCCTCAGGACGAAATGAGGCGCTGCGGAGTGACCGAGCGGCATATCGCCGGGCGGCTGTGCGACGACGCCTGGCGCACCCTCATTTGGTCCCAGATCGATCGCGCGCGCGGTATGCTGGAGGCGGGCGCGCCGCTGGGGCGCGCGCTGCCCGGCCGCATCGGCCTGGAAATTCGCGCCACCGTCCAGGGAGGGCTGCGCATACTCGAGAGGCTCGAGCGCGCCGGCTGCGACATGTTCCGTCACCGGCCGGTTCTGAAATGGCACGACTGGCCGGTGATCCTGGCGCGTGCACTCTGACAATGGATCCACATCATTACTGCCAACAGAAGGCAGCGGGAAGCGGCTCGAGCTTCTATTACAGCTTCCTGCTCCTGCCGGAAGAGCGGCGCCGCGCGATCACCGCGCTCTACGCGTTCTGCCGCGAGGTGGACGACGTGGTGGACGATTGCTCCGATCCCGCGACCGCGCGCGCAACTCTCGCCTGGTGGCGGCAGGAGCTGGCCGCGGCCTTTCACGGCACGCCGCAGCACCCGGTCGCGCGTGCCCTCGCCGAAGTCGCGCCGCGCTTCAACCTGGCGGAGCCGCGCCTCGCCGAGATCATCGATGGCATGCAGATGGACCTCGATTTCAACCGCTATCCCAGCTTCGAAGTGCTGCGCCAGTATTGTCACCGCGTGGCGGGGGTCGTGGGCGAGCTGTCCGCGGAGATCTTCGGTTATCGGGACCGGCGCACGCTGGAGTATGCGGCTGATCTCGGCATGGCGTTCCAGCTCACCAATATCATCCGCGACGTGGGCGAGGACGCGCGCCGCGACCGCATCTACCTGCCGCTCGACGAGATCGGGCGCTACGGTGTCAGCGCCGCGGACATCACCGCGGCGCGCGAGACCGACGACTTCCGCCGCCTGATCGAATTCCAGATCGAGCGCGCCCAGGGCTATTACCGCGAGGCGTTCGCCAAGCTGCCGGCCGTCGATCGCCGCGCCCAGCGCGCGGGCATCGTCATGGCGGCGATCTACCGGACGCTGCTCGACGAGATCCGGCGCGACGGCTGCCGCGTCCTCTCGCAGCGCATTTCCCTGACGCCGGTGCGCAAGCTCTGGATCGCCTGGCGCACCTGGATCAAGGGCTGAACGGCGTGACTGGTGATGCGCAGGCGGGAAGCAGTCGACAGGACACGCTCTATCAGTCACGCCCTGTCAGTCACGCAATTTCAGTCACGTTTAATCAGTCACCCCTCTGGCCGTATAATCGGAGTGCGTCATTGGAGATTCCGACATGCAGACGAAGATCCCGTGTGTGATCATGCGCGGCGGCACTTCGCGCGGACCGTTCTTCAAGCTCTCCGACTTGCCGCCCGACGTGCCCACGCGCGATGCGGTACTGCTGGCGGTGATGGGCTCGCCGCACCAGATCCAGATCGACGGCATCGGCGGCTCGCACTCGGTGACGAGCAAGGTGGCGATGATCGGCAGGTCGAAGCATCCCGGCGCCGACGTCGACTACCTGTTCGCGCAGGTCCAGATCAACGAAAGCGTCGTCGACACCAAGCCCAACTGCGGCAACATGCTGGTGGCCGTGGGTCCGTTCGCGATCGAAACGGGCCTGGTGCCGGCACGGAACGGCGAGACGACGGTGCGCATCTTTAACGTCAACACGCAATCCCTGATCGATGCGATCGTGCAGACGCCCGGCGGCGAGGTGAGCTATGAAGGCAGTGCCTCGATCGACGGCGTTCCGGGCACCGCGGCGCCCGTCAAGCTCAATTTCCGGAGCGCGATCGGATCCGTGACGAAGAAGATGCTGCCTACCGGCAAGCCGTCGGACACCATCGATGGCGTGGAGGTGAGCTGCGTGGACATCGCGATGCCCATCGTCATGATGCGCGCGGAAGCGCTCGGCAAGACCGGCCACGAGAGCGCCGTCGAGCTCGACGCCGATCGGGAACTGATGAAGCGCATGGAGGCGATCCGCGTCCAGGCCGGCGCGCTGATGGGCATGGGCGATGTCTCGAAGTCGGTCGTGCCGAAAATGGCTCTTCTGTCCAGGCCGCGCAGCGGCGGTGTCATCGCCTCGCGCTACTTCGTGCCCGAGACCTGCCACAAGGCGCATCCGGTCACCGGGACGGTGTGCATCGCCTCGGCCTGCGCCATAGCCGGCACGGTGGCCTCGCAGATTTCTCCGCTGCCGCCGGCGCCCCAGGGGATGGTCGGGATCGAGCACCCCCAGGGCATGATCACCATCGACCTCGACGTCGACTTCACCGGCGGCAGGCAGGCGCTGCGCCGCGCGGCCCTGGTGCGCACCGCGCGACGGATCTTCGAAGGCCACGTCTGCGTGCCCGAGAAGATCTGGCCGGGCAAGCGCGCCACGAAGCCGGCCGCGGCAACCGCAATCTGAGTCTCGGCCAAATGACCGGCACGCCATATGCCGCTGTCCATTTCCCCTCTCCACTCGGGAGAGGGGGAAGGGGTGAGGGGTCGCACGCACCGAACCCTGCATGAACGTTGCCGTCATCGGCGGAGGCTACGCCGGCATGGCGGCGGCCGTGACGCTCGCCGAGCGCGGAGTGCCGGTCGCGGTATTCGAGGCGGCACGAACGCTCGGGGGGCGCGCGCGGCGGGTCGAGCACCGCGATCTCGCGCTCGACAACGGCCTGCACATCCTGCTCGGCGCCTACACGGAAACGCTGCGCCTGATGCGGCTCGTCGGTGCCGATGCCGGGCGATTTCTCCTGCGAGTACCACTGACCTGGCGCATCCACGACCGCTTCTCACTGCGGGCGGCCGGCCTGCCGGCACCCTTCCATCTTCTCGCCGGATTGCTGGCCGCGCGTGGAGCGCCTCTCACCGAGCGGCTCTCCGCGGTCCGCTTCCTTCTGCAGATGCGGCGGCGGGGCTACAGACTGCAGCGCGACACGACCGTCATCTCGCTCCTCGAAGACCAGGGTCAGGGCGGCTCTCTCATGGGCCTGTTCTGGTTCCCGCTGTGCGTCTCCGCGCTCAATACTCCTCCCGAATCCGCCTCTGCGCAGGTGTTTCTCAACGTGCTGCGCGACGGCCTTGGCGGAAGCAGCGCGGCGAGTGACCTCCTGCTGCCGCGGGTCGACCTCTCGCGGCTCTTCCCCGAACCTGCTGCGGACTACGTGCGGGCGAAGGGCGGTGCCGTGCGGGCCGGGCACCGCGTCACGGCTATCGATGAGAGCAATGCCGGCTTTACCGTGCACTCCGAGGGCCGCGAGCACGAGTTCAGCCACGTCGTTTGTGCCCTGCCGCCCTATCATGCGGCGGCATTCCTGGTCGGCATTTCGGCGCTGGCCGAAGCCGCGGAAGCGATCGAGAGGCTCGCCTACCAGCCGATCCATACGGTCTACCTGGGCTATGCGGCGGAGCAGCGCCTGCCGGCGCCCATGCTCGGCTTCGACAGCAGGCTTCTGCAGTGGGCGTTCGACCGCGGCGCGCTCGCGGGCCAGCGCGGGGTCCTCGCCGCCGTCATCAGCGCGGAGGGCGCGCACCAGCAGCTTGCCCACGACGAGCTTGCGCGCCTCGTCCACCAGGAGTTGCAGCAGCAGCTCGGGGTCCTCCCCGACCCGTCGTGGCATCGCGTAATCGACGAAAAGCGCGCGACCTTCGCGTGCACCCCCGGCCTCAAGCGACCGGAGTCGCGCACGCCGCTGCGCAACTTCTTCCTGGCCGGCGATTACGTCGCGAGCGATTACCCCGGCACCATCGAATCCGCTGTTCGGAGCGGCGTGAACGCGGCGCGAATGATACTCGACTCAAGGGCGGCCGCGGCTCCCTCGATATAATGCCGGAAAGCAGCGGCTGGCGAGACGATGGCTGAACGCGAATCGATGCAGTACGACGTCGTGATCGTGGGCGCGGGTCCGGCAGGACTCGCCGCCGCGATCCGATTGAAGCAGCTCGCAGCGCAGCACCAGCACGAGATCGGCGTCTGCGTGCTTGAAAAAGGCGCGGAGGTCGGCGCGCACATCCTGTCGGGGGCCGTGATGGACCCGCGCTCGCTCACCGAGCTCATCCCGAACTGGCGGGAGCTCGACGCCCCGCTCCATGCGCCGGTCAGCGAGGACCGCTTCATGTTCCTCACCGAGCGCCGCGCATATAAAGTGCCGGATTTCGCCCTCCCCGCATGCTTCAGGAACCACGGCATGCACGTGGTAAGCCTCGGCAACGTGTGCCGCTGGCTCGCCCGGCAGGCCGAGGGGCTGGGGGTCGAAATCTTTCCCGGCTTTGCGGCCGCGGAAGTGCTGCACGGAGATGACGGCGCGGTCGCCGGCGTCGCCACCGGCGACATGGGCATCGGGCGCGATGGAAAACCGACCGCCAGCCACCAGCCGGGCATGGCGCTGCAGGCCCGCTACACGTTCTTCGCGGAGGGCTGCCGCGGGCACCTCGGCAGGCAGCTTCAGGACCGCTACCGCCTGTGCGCCGGCACCGATCCCCAGGTTTACGGAATCGGGCTGAAGGAGCTCTGGGAAATCCGTCCGGAAATGCACCAGCGGGGGCTCGTCATCCACACCGCGGGTTGGCCTCTTGCCCATGACACCTACGGCGGATCGTTTCTGTACCACCTCGAGAACAATCAGATCTCGATCGGCTTCGTCGTCGGGCTCGGCTACAGCAATCCCTATCTCAGCCCGTACGAAGAATTCCAGCGCTTCAAGACGCATCCGGCGATCCGCCGGTTCCTCGAGGGCGGCAAGCGCATCGCCTACGGCGCCCGGGCGATTGCCGCAGGAGGGCTGCAGTCGCTGCCGAAGCTGGTCTTTCCCGGCGGCTGCCTCATCGGCGACGACGCCGGCTTCCTCAACGCGTCACGCATCAAGGGCAGCCACGCCGCCATGAAATCGGGCATGCTCGCGGCGGAAGCGGCGTTCGCGGCGCTCAAGGCGGGACGGGCGCACGACGAGCTCGCCGCCTACCCCGAGGCGTTCCGGAGAAGCTGGCTCCACGACGAGCTCCACCGCGGGCGCAACTTCAAGCCCTGGATGAGCAAGGGGCTCGCGCTCGGCACCCTGATGGTGGGCGTGGACCAGGTGGTCTTCGGCGGCCGCGCGCCCTGGACGCTTCATCACCGGCATGCCGACCACGAGACGCTCGAGCGGCGCGAGGAGGCGCAGCCGATCGCGTATCCCAAACCCGACGGAGTGATCACCTTCGATCGCCTGAGCTCGGTGTTCGTCTCGAACACCAATCACGCCGAGGACCAGCCCTGCCACCTCACGCTCAAGGATCCCGCGGTCCCGATCAAGGTGAATCTCGAGCTCTACGACGCCCCCGAGCAGCGCTACTGCCCCGCAGGCGTTTACGAGATCGTGCGCAATGCCGACGGCGGCAATCCGCGGCTGCAGATCAACGCGCAGAACTGCGTGCACTGCAAGACGTGCGACATCAAGGATCCGACCCAGAACATCGTGTGGGTGACGCCCGAGGGCGGCGGCGGGCCGAATTATCCCAACATGTAGGCGGATATTCGGGGCGCGGGCGTCGGAATCGCTTGGGCTAGAATAGCTGGCACCAGCTTTTCCCGGACGCGCCCCGGCCACCATCCGCGCAAGCGACCGTAGTCCAACACATGGCAACGCCCCCGCCTAAGGATCGATACCCGCGAAGTGACCCCGGCACCTCGCGGCCCGGCGACGAAAGCAGTCAAGCATTTTACCTGCGCTCGCTCAACGAGCAGCTCGTGGGCTGGAACGATCCGCGCGCCGTGCTTGAGCACGCATTGCAGCGGGACGACCAGTTCCTACTGCTGGGCCAGAAGCTCCTGTCGCTCAAGCCCGGCGCTCGCGAGCCTTTTCTGTACGAGGTGCTGCTGCGGCTGAAGGGAGAGGAAACCAACCTTCTTCCGCCGGGGGGGTTCTTCCCCATCGCGGAAAGCCTGGGCATGATGCCCCGGATCGATCGCTGGGTCGTGCAGCATGTCATCGCGTGGGCAAGCGCGTGGGTGAAGAGGAATCCCGGCAAGCGCCCGCCCCTGATGTGCATCAATCTTTCCGGAGAGACATTCGAGGACAAATCGTTCCTGCCGTTCCTTGCCGACGAGCTGGGCCGCTCGGACCTGCCGCGGCGGGCGTTGTGCTTCGAGTTGAACGAGGCGGACATCGTCGAGTACCGCAGACGCGCGCGCGACTTCGTCACCGCCGTGCGTCCGATGTGCCGGATCACGATCGATGCATTCGGCAGCGTGAAGGTGTCGTTTGGCCATCTCGCCGGCTTGACGGTTGACTTCATCAAGATCGACGGCGTCATCACGCAGGACATCCTTCGCGACGCCGCCGCCCTGGCGAAGGTCCGGGCCATCAACGCCGCCAGCCAGAAGCTGGGGGTACGCACGATCGCCGAATGCGTCGAGACCAAGGAGGTTTTCGAAAAGCTGCGCGAGGCGGGAGTGGATTACGTGCAGGGCTTCGGTATTGCCCGTCCCGAAACCATCGACAAGCTTCCCTGATCGGTCTTGCTGTGGCAATCTTGGCACACGACGCGACTCGCACAGGAGATATTATGCGAATCACGAGTTCGAAAGCCCTCCTTGCCGGCGTTCTCGCCGCCGTGCTCGCGGGACCTCAGCCCGCGCTCGCACTGAAGGTTCTCACCGAGGAGAACCCGCCGCTCAATTACACCGAGGGGAAGAAGCTGATCGGCGTGGCAACCGCGGTCGTGCGCGAGATGGGCCATCGCGCCAAGATCAAGTTCGACTTCGAGGTCATGGCCTGGAACAAGGCCTATGAGAGAGCCCAGGCCGACAAGGAAACCTGCCTCTACTCCACCGCGCGGCTCGCGAACCGCGAGAACCTGTTCAAGTGGGTCGGGCCGATCGCCACCAACAAGTGGGGGCTCTTCGCGCTCGGCGCCTTCACGCCGCAGATCAAGTCGCTGGATGACGCGAAGCCGTTCCGCATCGGCGGGGTCGCGCGCGACGCGAAGACCGAGTTCCTGAAGCAATGGGGCGTCACCAACATCTTCGAGGTCGAGGACGACCGGTTGAACCCCGGCAAGCTCACGCTGGACCGCAAGGAAGCGCAGAAAATAGATCTCTGGATCACCAGTGTCTCCACCGCGGAGCGGGTCGCGGAGCGGGCCAAGGTGCCCGGCGTGAAGCTGGTCTATCTCGTGCGCGAGGAGGAATCCTTCCTCGCCTGCAGCCCGCGCACTTCGGCCAACACGCTCAAGGCGCTGGCGGCCGCGCTGGACGAGATGAAGAAGGACAGCGCTTACAGGGAGATCGTCAAGGCGTACGAGCGGCGCTAGCCGCCGAGCATCGCCTTTTTCAACGCCGCATCCGCCGGCTGCTCCCCGAGCCAGATCCTGAGCAGCGCGCGGTTGAACTCCTCGCCTGCGATCATGCCCTTGTCCTCCCCCCGCACCGTGATGCGCGTGCCCGCGCCCGGGAGATAGTCGAGCAGGATCGCGTCGCCGCTCTTCGCCGCCTTCACCGCCCGGAATATCCCGTCGAGCTGCTTCACCTGAGGTTCAAGCCCGGCCAGCTGCTCCGGCGTGTGGTTCTTCCTGAGACCCTCCTCGAGCGCGTTGAGCAGCTGCTCGGCGGTGAGGTCGCGCAGCATGTGCATGGCGATGCGCTTCGCACCGGCATCGCCCAGCACCGCCTCGGCGCTCCCCGCTTTCTTCTGGAGATAGAGCGCGCCCACATACACCCTGAAGAAGATCCGCGTCCGCACGCCGGCGCCGTTTAACATGAGCTCCGAGCCCCCGACCTGCACCTTGTCGGCGAGCTTGACGCCCTCCACCTCCGCCGCGAATACGATTCCCGCGGATAGCAACAGCGCCGGCGCCAGCACGGTCGAGACGGATTTCACGTCCTAGAGAGCCTCGAAGATACCGGCGGCGCCCATGCCGGTACCGATGCACATGGTGACCATGCCGTACTTCTTGCGGTGCCGGCGCAGTCCGTGCATCAGCGTCGCCACGCGGATTGCGCCGGTCGCGCCGAGCGGGTGCCCGAGAGCGATCGCCCCGCCCAGGGGATTCACCCGCGCTGGATCGAGCCCGAGGTCCTTCATCACCGCCAGCGTCTGCGCGGCGAACGCCTCGTTCAGCTCGATCCACTCGATGTCGTCCTGCTTGAGCCCGGCCTGCTTCAGCGCCTTGGGGATCGCCTTCACCGGGCCGATCCCCATGATGTCCGGCGGCACGCCCGCCACCGCCCAGCCCACGAAGCGCCCGAGCGGCTTCAGGTTGGCCCGCACCAGCGCGGCCTCGCTCATCAGCACCACCGCCGCCGCGCCATCGGAAGTCTGGGAGCTGTTGCCTGCCGTGACGGTGCCCCTGGCGGCGAATGCGGGCTTCAGCTTCGCCAGCGCCTCCGGCGATGTGTCGCGCCGCGGGCCTTCGTCGTGGACGGCCTCGCGCGCTTTCACCCGCACCTCGCGGGCCGTGAGGTCGGGAACGTGTTCCTTGATCGGGTATGGCGCCACCTCGTCCTTGAACTCCCCGGTGTCGGTCGCGCGCACCGCCCGGCGGTGGCTTTCCGCCGCATAGAGGTCCTGTTCCTCGCGGCTCACCTTCCAGCGGGCCGCAACCTTCTCGGCGGTAATGCCCATGCCGTAGCCGATCGCGATGTTCTCGTTCTTCTCGAAGACCGCGGGGCTGAAGGACGGCTTGTTGCCGCCCATCGGCACCATGCTCATGCTTTCCGTGCCTGCCGCGACCATCACATCCGCCTCTCCCAGACGGATGCGGTCGGCGGCGAGCGCGACCGCCTGCACGCCCGAGGAGCAGAAGCGGTTGATGGTCATGCCCGAAACGGAATCGGGAAATCCCGCCAGCAGCAGTCCGATGCGCGCCACGTTCATGCCCTGCTCCGCCTCCGGCATCGCGCAGCCGACGATCACGTCCTCGATCCCCGCCGGGTCGAGCCCGGGGCAGCGCGCGAGCGCGCTCTTCAGCGCGTGCGCCAGCATGTCGTCGGGGCGCACGTGGCGGAACATCCCGCGCGGGGCCTTGCCGACCGGCGTGCGTACCGCCGCGACGATGTAGGCATCCTGGATCTGCTTGCTCATGACTAGTTCCTCAGCGGCTTGCCGGTCTTCAGCGTGTGTTCGATGCGCGCCTGTGTCTTCTCGGTCGCGATCAATTCCATGAAATGCCTGCGCTCGAGGTCGAGGAACCACTGCTCGTCGACGAGACTTCCGCCCTCGACCTCTCCGCCGCACATCACGATCGCGATCTTGTGGCCGACCAGGTAATCGTGCTCCGAGATGTGGCCGCCAGCCAGGAGGTTTTCCATGAACGCGCGGATTGTCGCTATCGCGGTTCTGCCCGACGCCGGTATCGCTATCTGCCTCAGCGGCGGCCGGTAGCCGGCGGCGGCGAGCGCGCGCAGCTCGGCCTTGGCGATTTCCAGCAGCTCGAAGCGGTTCATGACGACCCGGTCCGCGGGACGCAGGTAGCCGATCTCGCGCGCGTGCTCCGCGCTGCGCGCCACTTCCGCCATCGCCACCGCCTTGAAGTACTTCTGCAGGAACGGCGACTGGTCGCCGCCCATGGCGTCGGCCGCGGCGCGCATTGCGAACTCCTTGCAGCCGCCGCCCGCCGGCAGCAGCCCCACGCCTGCTTCGACGAGGCCGATGTAGCTCTCGAGCGTCGCCACCGCCCGGTCGCAGTGCATGATGAATTCGCACCCGCCGCCGAGCGCAAGCCCGTCCACGGCCGCGACCGTCGGCACCATCGAGAACTTGAGCGCCTGCGTCGTGTCCTGGAACTGCTCGACCAGCTTCTCCACTGCGGCGAGCCGCCCGGCCATCAGCTGGTCGGCGACGCCGATGCTGCGCGCGGCTTTCAACGCCAGCGATTCCGCCTCGCGCCTGACCTGCCGGAACAATCTCCCGAGCGCGGACGGCTTCGATTGCGGGCCGCCAGCGGGCGTCTTCTTGAGGTTGGCCCCGACCGAGAACGGCGGCTCGGTCTGCCAGATGACGAGGCCCATGTAGTTGCGTTCCGCCTCGTCCAGCGCCTGCGCGACGCCGTCGAGCACATCGTCGCCGATGGCGTGCATGCGGCTCTTGAAGCTGACGATCGCGATGTCGTCGCCGGTATGCCAGCAGCGCACCGCATCGGTCTCGAAAATGGTCGAGCCGTACTTCGCTTCCTCCCCCAATACCCGGTCGGGGAACGGCTGCCGGCGGTAGACGGGCAGCGTCGAGCGCGGCTTATAGCTGCTGGCTGCCGGGGCAAACGAGCCCTGCGGGCGATGCACTCCTGCGCGGTCCTTTTCCATCGCCCAGGAGGGCAGCGGTGCGCCGGCCATCGCTCGTCCCGCCTGGATGTCCTCCGCAATCCAGCCTGCGATCCGGCTCCATCCGGCGGCCTGCCAGATTTCGAACGGCCCCTGATTCCAGCCGAAGCCCCAGCGGATCGCGAGATCGAGGTCGCGCGCGTTGTCGGCGATGGCAGCCAGGTTCACGGCGCAATAGTGGAACGCATCGCGGTGAATGGACCACAGGAACTGCGCCTGAGGGTGGCTCGAGGCGTGCAACTGCTCGAAGCGTCCCGCGGTATCCTTGTCCTTGAGGATCTCCACGACGCCTTCGTCCGCCTTTCCGTCGGAGAGCCGGTAGCTTTGCGTCTTGAGATCCAGCACGTGGATGTCGTTGCCGAGCTTCTGGTAGACGCCCTTCCGCGTCTTCTGGCCGAGCGCGCCCTCGGCAATCAGCCGCCTCAGCCACGCCGGCGGCTCGTAGTAGCGGTGCCACGGATCCTGCGGCAGCGTCTCCTTCATCGTGTTGACGACGTGCGCGAACGTATCGAGCCCGACCACGTCCGCGGTGCGGAAGGTCGCGCTGCGGGGGCGGCCGATGAGCGTCCCGGTGAGGGCGTCGACCACGTCGAAGCCGATGCCGAGGCGCTCCGCGTGATGCACGGTCGCAAGCATCGAGAATACCCCGACGCGGTTCGCGATGAAGTTGGGCGTGTCCTTGGCGCGGATTACTCCCTTGCCGAGCGTCGTGACGAGAAACCGTTCCAGGTCGTCGAGGATCGCGGCGTCGGTCCCGGCCGCGGGAATCAGCTCGACGAGGTGCATGTAGCGCGGCGGATTGAAGAAGTGCACGCCGCAGAAGCGCCGGCGCTGTCCCTCCGGGAACGCCTGCGCGAGCTGGTTGATCGAGAGCCCCGAGGTGTTGCTCGCGAAGATCGCGTGCTCGGCGAGATGCGGCGCCACTTTGCGGTAGAGATCGGCCTTCCAGTCCATGCGCTCGGAAATCGCCTCGATCACGAGGTCGCAGTCCTTGAGCTCGCCGAGATGCTGGTCGTAATTCGCGGGCTGTACGAAGTCCGCTTTCGATCTCGTCGCCAGCGGGCTCGGCTCGAGCCTTTTCAGGTTCTCGATCGCCTTCAGCACGTTGCCGTTGGGATCGCCTTCCTTTGCCGGCAGCTCGTAGAGGACGGCCGCGACGTTGGCGTTGACGAGGTGGGCCGCGATCTGCGCGCCCATGACGCCGGCGCCGAGCACCGCGGCCTTGCGCACGATGAAGGGGGAGGTGGAAGGCATCGATACCCCCGGCAGGAGGCGCGATTCTAGCACGCCATCCGCGGCAGCAAATGAAAGGACCGGGCGGGGCTCATACCCCGTCCGGCCCGGCTCGAAATCTCAGAACGACTGCGAGTACTGGATCGAGAAGATATCGGCTTTGTTCTCGAACTTGCCCGTAAGGCAGCCCGCCGCGCATGTGCTCATGCCAGGGACCGGCACGTTCACCTTTGCATCCTTGATGAACTCGTGGGCGTAGCCGATATCCAGTATGCCGGTCTTCGACGGCTTATACTGGACGCCGAACGCAACCCAGGTGCGGTCCTGGTCCGGCAGGCGCGGCGTGCGCGTCGTATCGTTGGTCGGCGTCTGGTCGAATGCGACCCCGAAGCGCAACTTGGTCTGGTCGCTCCACTTGTAATTCGCGCCCACCGAATGGCGCCATGTGTCGTCCCACTGGAATTGGAGGGTCGTGAGCGTGGAGCCCGCTGCGGCACCGCTTGCCGCAGTCGAGGTGCGGATGACCGTCAACTGCTGCAAAGAGCTCCAGCCCGTCCACGTGATATCCGCCATCAACTCCCATTTCGGGCTCAGGACGTGGAACAGGCTGAGCGAGGCGCTTTCAGGCACCTTGAGATCCGCTTTCACGTTGCCATTATTTATCGACCCGGCACCGCTGAAACTGACATCTCCTTCGAGCGTGTATTTGATCGCGGAACGGTATTGCGCGCCGATGCGCAGGCTCGGTGTTGCCTGGACAAAAATGCCCACGTTGCCGCCGTAGCCCCAGTCGTTCGCTTTCAGCTTGGACTCGACCGAGCAGGCGACGTTGGCGCAATTCGTCAACTCTGCCTCGAGATACTGCGCGCTCACGCCCGCGCCGACGGACACCGTATCGCTCAGCTTGTATGCGACCGAGGGGTTGACATTGACGGTCGTGATTTCGGACTTGATGGCCGTCAATTGGCCGCGCCACGGCGTGTCGTACTCGGTCTTCAGTCCGAACGGCACGTTGAGCGCCAGCCCGAAGCTCCACCTGGGATTGATCGCCATCGTGAAGAACGCGTTGGGAACGTACGCCCAGCTGCCGCCGTCGCCGCCGTCCCCGGCCGGCTGACCGGCAAAAACGCCCGTGGAGCCGCTGTCCGAGTATTTGAACGATGGTCTGAGAATATTGAGCACACCTGCCGCCTGCGTGCCGGGCAGCAACGTCATCAGCGCCGGGTTGTACCACGCCACGCTCGGGTCGTCGGCTGCCGCCGCACCGCCGGCGTAGGCGTTGCCGATACCGCTCCCGCTCTGCGTGCCGATCGCGAAGCCGCCCGCTACCGCTCCCGAAGCCATCCCGCCCAGGGCCGCCGCAACCGCCACGGTCGTGAGCTCCCTGCCGATCATTCTCATGACGACCTCCCCCTGTGTGAATCTCCCGCCGAGGTTATGAAAATACCAACATAAGTCTACCGCGGCGTTGCCCGTTTGCAACAATGCTATCGTTGATCAAAACCTACTGTTGTGCTGAAACAACACGGGGCTGCCGGTTATCGTCGATCGCGACGTAAGTGAGCGTCGCCTCGGTCACTTTGACCACCTGCTCGCGCTGCGGGCGGCGCTGGGCGTAGACCTCGACGTTGACCGTGATGGAGGTGCGACCGACCCGCACGACGTCGGCGTAGAAGCTCACCAGGTCGCCCACCAGCACCGGCTGCTTGAACTGGAAGGAGTTGACCGCCACCGTCGCCACCCTGCCCCTGGCGATGCGTACCGCTGCAACGCTGCCGGCAATATCGACCTGCGACATGATCCAGCCGCCGAAGATATCCCCGGCCTGGTTCTCGTCGGCCGGCATCGGCACCACCCGCAGGGTGGGCTCTTTGCCCGGTGGAAGCGCGGTCATCCTCTCCTTTCAATGCCCCGCGTATATCGCGTCGATCTCGGCATTGAACTTTTCCATCACCTTCGCGCGCTTGAGCTTCAGGGTCGGCGTGAGAAGACCGTTTTCCACCGTCCACGGTTCGAGCGTTGCCGCGGCGCGCCGCACCTGCGCGTAGCCCGGGAACTCCTTCATCTGGGTGGTGATGCGCGATAGCAGGACCTCCTCGACCTGTTTCGACTGGATCGCCGACGGCGCATCTTTCAATCCGCGCTCGGCGCACAGCTTCTTCCAGTGGTCGGCGTTCAACACCGCCATCACGCTCAAGTAGGGCTTGCCCTCGCCGAGCAGCATCACCTGCTCGAACAGGGGATCGCGCGCTATTGCGGATTCGACGTCCACCGGCGGCACCTTCTCGCCGTTCGAGAGCACGATGATTTCCTTCAGGCGCCCGGTGATGAAGACGTGCCCCTGGCTGTCGATGCGCGCGGTGTCCCCGGAATTGAGCCAGCCGTCCGCGCCGATCATCGCCCGCGTCGCCTCCGGATTGTTCCAGTAGCCGAGCATGATGTTCGGGCCCTTGATCATGAGCGCACTGTTTTCCCCGGTCTTCACCTGAACGCCGGGTATGGCCCGCCCGACGCTGGCCGGAAGGTTGTCGTCCGGGCGGTTGGCGCACGCGATCGGGCTCGTTTCCGTGAGGCCGTAGCCCTGCAGCACCGTGAGCCCGAGCCCGATGAACACGCGCGAGATCTCGGGCGGCAGCGCGGCGCCGCCGGAAATCGCTGCGCGCATGCGGCCGCCGAGCCGCGCGAGAATCTTCCTCGCCACCAGCGCGTGCAGCACCGGCCACAGCAGGAACGACGGCTTCCAGGGCCCCCGTCCCTGCGCGTGCTCGAAGCGCGCCCAGCCCACCTCCACCGCAAGCATGAAGAGCTTCTTCTTCAGCGGCGAGCCCGCGTCGAGCGCTTCGCGGATGCGCCCGTAGACGCGCTCGTAGATCCGCGGCACCGAGATCAGAATGGTCGGACGGACCGCCTGCAGGTCCTCGGCGAGCTGCGGAATGCCGCGCGAGTAGGTGTTCATGGCGCCGCTCATGACCGTCAGGTAGTAGCCGCACGTGCGCTCGAAGGTGTGCGAGAGCGGCAGGAAGGAAAGCAGCACGTCGTCGGGCCCCGTGGTCAGCACCTCGGTCGAGGCCGCCGCGGCGTTGGAGAGGATATTGTGGTGTGAGAGCATCACGCCCTTGGGACGCCCGGTCGTGCCCGAGGTATAGACGATGGTTGCCAGCGCATTGGGATCGCGCGGCACGTGGCGCGTCGCCCTGCCCGCATCCGGCAGCCACTCGCCAAGCGATCGCAATCGCGTCTCGCCCGCGTCCGGCACGGGCTGGATGGTCACGATGCGCGCGATGCTCCCGAGCTGGCCCTTGACCTCGCGCAGCGCCTGCCACTGCTCGGCACCTTCGATGAGCAGCACCCTGCAGTTGGAATCCTGGATGATGTAGGCGACGTTCTCCGGCCGGTCCTGCGTGTAGAGCGGAACCACCACGAGCCCGAGGCCGAGCGCCGCCTGATCGTAAATCACCCATTCGGGGCAGTTGCGCAGCATCACCGCGACGCGGTCGCCGGCCTTGATGCCGTCCCGCTCGAGCGCGGCCTGCCAGCGCGCGACCTGGTGGTCGATCTGGACCCAGGTATAGTCGCGCCAGTTGGCGTGCTGCTCGTTGTACGCCCGGTAGGCGACGGCGTCCGGCGTGCGTTTCACGCGCTCCCGGAGCAGGCCATCCAGGGTGACAGCCGCCTCAACTGGAATCAGGTGACTTGCGATTTGTGCCATGCCCCCTCCTCCTCAATCTAGAAACGGGTCCGGATACAACTTCGCTCCCGGCGTGACGGCATACTGGTCGAAATCGGTCACGCCTTCCGCGCGCAGCACCTCCTCGTCAATGTAGAAGTTACCGGTCGCCTTGCGGCTGTCGCGGTTGAGAATCGCGTAGGCCGCGTCGGCCACGATCGCAGGCTTGCGGCTCGCCTTGAGTATCGCCTCCGGGAAGTGGACCTCGATCGCGGCGGTCGCGATCGTGGTGCGCGGCCACAAAGAATTCACCGCGATCCTCGCCGCCCGGAACTCCTCCGCCATTCCGAGCGTGCACATGCTCATCCCGTATTTTGCCATGGTATAGGCGACGTGATCCTTGAACCAGCGCGGCTTCATGTTGAGCGGCGGCGAGATCGTAAGTATGTGAGGATTGGCCGCTTTCTCGAGGTGGGGAATACAGGCCTGGGAACAGACGAAGGTGCCGCGCAGGTTGACCGCGAGCATGAGGTCCAGGCGCGTGACGGGCGTATCGAGCGTGCCGGTGAGCGCGATCGCGCTGGCGTTGTTGACCAGGCAGTCGAGGCCGCCGAACGCCGCCGCGGCCTGCTTCACCGCGCCGGCCACGGCGTCGGCGTCCCTCACGTCGAGCTGGATCGGCAGCGCCGCCCCGCCCGCAGCCTCGATTTCACGGGCGACCGTGTGGATGGTTCCGGAGAGCTTCGGATGCGGCTCGGCAGTCTTGCCGGTCACCACCACCTTGGCTCCATCGCGCGCGCAACGAAGCGCGATCTCGCGCCCGATGCCGCGTGTTGCCCCGGTTATAAAGATGGTCTTGTTTCTCAGGCTCATCACGCCGCGGCCTCCGACATGCCGCGTAACTTATCAAAGTATTCGTATCGGCCGCTCTGCGCGCCACCGGTGGTCACATCCCCGAACAAGTTCGGGGCCCCTGTTCCGCCCCTCGACGCGCTACTCGCCTTTGAAGACCGGCTTGCGCTTTTCAGCGAAGGCGGTGACGCCCTCCGCGAAATCGCGCATCCCTGCGCACCGCGCGAAAGCCTCCACTTCGGCCTCGAGCTGCGCCGCGAGCGCCTGATCGTGGCTTTCGTCGACCAGCCGCTTGATCTCGCCGAACGCAGCCGTCGGACCGAGCGCGAGCCGGCGGGCGATGGCCTCGGTTTCCGCCCCCAGCTGTTCGGCGCCGGTGACCCAGTTGACGAGCCCCAGCTTGAGCGCCGTCTGCGCGTCGAACGCATCCGACAGCAGCATGAGCTCGAGCGCCCTGCGCGCGCCCACGAGCCGCGGCAGGAAATGGGTCGTGCCCCCGTCCGGGCTCGTGCCGATCCTGCTGTAGGCAACCGTGAACTTCGTTCCTTCCGCCGCGATCGCGAGGTCGGCCGCCGCCATGAGGCTCACCCCCGCGCCCGCCACCGCCCCATGAACGCTCGCGAGGACCGGCTTCGGGGCGCGCCGCAGCGCGAGAATCGCGTGATTGAGCTCCGTCCCGCCCTCGCGCACCAGGGCCGGCATGCGCGCGAGATTCGCCCGGAAGTAAGCCACGTCGCCGCCTGCGAGGAACGCGGGGCCCGCACCGCGGAGCACGATTGCACGCGCCGTTGCATCGCGCTCGGCGCGCTCGCACGCTGCGCGAAGCTCCCCGACCATCCGCGCATCGACCGCATTCAGCACCTGCGGTCGGTTCAACGTGATCGTCGCCACGCCCTCGGCCGCGGAATAGAGGACGCTGTCGTTCACGGCGCAGGGCTCGGATCGTGGTCGCGGGTCTCCAGCTCGGGCCACGAGGTCCTGCCGCGCAGCGCCTCGAACGTGACCGGCTGGGTCGTCTGGTGGATCTCGGTCTTGCCGAGGTCTTTTGGAAAGTCGTCCACCATGATGACCCGGCGGCGCAGCATCTTAGCGCGCTCCATCGCTTCCTTCTCCGCCTGCGTGATCACGTTCTTGGCATACGCCTCGTCCACGATTGCGTCCGCGAAGCTGCCGGTGATCGTGCCCGCGGCGCGCGCCTGCCGGATCTTGGCGCCGATCGGCTCCGCGGCGATCACCGCGCGCAGCGCCGCTTCGAGCACGGCAACCGGCTCGTCCGGGTCGCGCGGAATGTAGACCCCGGCGGTCAGCCGCTCGCGCGCCGGCCCCGGCGTCAGCAGCAGTCCCACCACCTGGCTTCCGAGCCGGTCGCGCGGGGGCGAGAACTCCCGGCCGAGAGGAAAGGCGAATGGAAAGATGATGGCGCGCAGCAGCACCCCCGCCACGAACCGGTTGGGCAGGTTCGCGATGAGCCCGTAGAACGCATCTTCGATGCGCGCCAGGGCGTCCCGCACCGACCAGTGCACGAGCGGCAGATCCTCGGCCGGACGTCCGTCGTCCTCGTAGCGCTTGAGCGCAGCGGAGGCAAGATAGAGGTTGGACAGGATGTCGCCCAACCGCGCCGAGAGCCGCTCGCGGCGCTTGAGCGATCCCCCAAGCAGAAACATCGACACGTCCGCGGCCCAGGCGAAGGCGGCCGACAGGCGCGTCAGGTGCTGGAAGTAGCGACGGGTGTGCCGGTCGCCGGGGGTGGCGACGAGTCGCGCACCGGTCAGCCCCATCCAAAACGCGCGCGCCTTGTTCGACGCGACGAACGCGAGGTGCCCGAAGAACGCCTCGTCGAAGCCGCGCAGCGCCTTGTCCGGATCCTTCTCCTGCGTCGCCTGGATCTCCTTCAGCACGAACGGGTGGCCGCGGATCGCGCCCTGGCCGAAGATGATCAGGGAGCGCGTCAGGATGTTTGCACCCTCGACCGTGATCGCGATCGGCGTCTGCTGGTAGGCGCGCGCGAGGTAGTTGCTCGGCCCGAGGCAGATGCCCTTGCCGCCGTGGACATCCATCGCGTCGTTGATGACGCTCCGGCCGCGCTCGGTGAGGTGGTACTTGACGATCGCCGACACGACCGAGGGCTTCTCGCCCAGGTCCACGGCGCCGGCCGTCATCGCGCGCGCCGCGTCCATGATGTAGGTATTGGCGCCGATCCGCGCGAGCGCCTCCTCCACCCCTTCGAAGCGCCCGATGGAAAGGCGAAATTGCTGGCGCACGCGCCCGTAAGCGCCGGTGGTGAGCGCGCTGCCCTTGGCGATGCCGCAGGCATTGGCGGGGAGCGAGATGGAGCGCCCCGCGGCGAGGCAGTTCATCAGCATCTTCCAGCCCTGGCCGACGTACTCGGCGCCGCCGATGACGAATTCCAGGGGGACGAACACTTCCTTGCCCCACGTCGGGCCGTTCATGAACACGGCGTTCAACGGGAAATGCCGGCGCCCGATGTGGACGCCCCCGGTCTGCGTCGGGATGAGCGCGAGCGTGATGCCGATGTCGTCCTTGTCGCCGAGCAGGTGATCGGGATCGTAGAGCCGGAACGCGAGCCCGAGCACCGTCGCGACCGGCGCGAGCGTGATGTAGCGCTTCTCCCAGGTCAGGCGCATGCCGAGGACGTCTTTCTTCCCCTGCCACTCGCCGCGGCACACGATGCCGAAGTCCGGTATCGCGCCGGCGTCCGAGCCGGCCTCCGGGCTGGTCAACGCGAAGCAGGGAATGTCGAGTCCCTTGGCGAGCCGCGGCAGGTAATGGGTCTTCTGCGCCGGCGTCCCGTAGTGGAGCAGCAGCTCCGCCGGGCCGAGCGAGTTCGGCACCATCACGGTGATCGCGGCCGTGCTGGAGCGCGTGGTGAGCTTCATGATCACCTCGGAGTGCGCGAGCGCGGAGAAACCGAGTCCGCCGTACTCCTTGGGAATGATCATGCCGATGAAGCCCTGGTCGCGGATGAACTGCCAGGCGTGGGGCGGAAGGTCATGGAGCTCGTGTGAGATCTCCCAGTCGTGCAGCATCGCGCACAGTTCTTCCACCGGCCCGTCGAGAAACGCGCGCTCGTCGGTGGTCAGCACTGGCTTCGGGTAGCCGAGGAGCTTCTTCCAGTCCGGTCGGCCGCTGAAGAGCTCGCCGTCCCACCAGACCGTGCCGGCCTCGAGCGCCTCCTGCTCGGTCTGCGACACCTGCGGCAGAATCCTGCGAAACAGCGCGAGCAGCGGCCGGGCGACGAGCGCGCTTCGGATCAGAGTCGGACCGCAGACGAGCGCGCCGACGACGAGAATCGCCCACAGCGCGACGACGAGCGGCTGCGGCCACCCCGAGTACCAATCGATCAATGCGAGCACGCACGCAAAAGCGATCGTCCAGGCGACGGCGGGCAGGCGGTGGTAGGCGAGGATCCAGGCGATCGCGAGCGCGGCAATGACGATCAGCAAGGTCGACATGAATGCCCCTGTTCTGGTCGCGCCAGCATACACTCGGCCACCGCGCGCGGCTACAATTGATCCGCGGGAGGGTCGGGATGGCGCAGGAGCGGCAGCGTGGCGTCGCGTTCGCGAAGACGACGCGTCCGGTCATCGGCAGCGCCGTGCGGCGCGAGAAGCTGTTCTCGCGAATGGACGGAACCCCCGGCCGCACCGTGGTCTGGATCTCGGGGCCTCCCGGCGCCGGCAAGAGCACGCTCGCGGCGAGCTACATCGAGGCGCGCAATTACGCCTGCATCTGGTACCAGGTCGATCCCGACGACGCCGACGTCGCCACCTTCTTTCACTACCTCGGCCACGCGGCCCGCAGGCTCGATGCCGGCCGCTCGCGCGAGCTCCCGGCATTCACGCCGCAGCACTCCGGAGACGTCGCGGCGTTCGCGCGGAACTTCTTCCGGCAGCTGTTCATGCACGTCAAGTCGCCGGTGGTGCTCGTGCTCGACAACCTGCACGAGGTCTCTGCGAACAGTGCGCTGCACGCCGCGCTCGATGCCGGTCTCGCGCAGGTTCCGGGCCATTGCTGCGTCGTGATCATCAGCCGCACCGAGCCGCCCGCCGCGCTTGCGCGGATGCGTTTGGGCGGCGGGATGGTCCACCTGGGCTGGGAGGACCTCCGGATCGGGCCCGAGGAGATCGCCGAAATCGCCAACCTGCGCGGCCAGTCGCTCTCGCCGGAAACGCTGGCGAAGCTCCACGAGCGCACGCAGGGTTGGGCCGCGGGGCTGGTGCTGATGCTCGAGCACGCGAAGGTTTCCGGCCGCGTCGCGGAGCTGCCAGGGGATGCGACGCCCAAGGTGATATTCGATTACCTGGCCGGCGAGATTTTCGAGCGCTTCGAGCCGAAGACGCAGCAGTTCCTGCTGCGGATCGCCTGCCTGCCGCGGCTCAGCGCGGAAGTGGCGGAAGCGCTCACCGGGGATGCGCGTGCAGGACGCCTCCTCCTCAACCTGTCGCAGAACGATTATTTCGTGCGCGGGGTTCCGGGTGACGAGGGCCGCTTCTACCAGCTGCACCCCCTGCTGCGCGACTTCCTGCGCGATCGCGCGGCCCAGGTGCGTCCCGACGCGCTGGGCGCCGAGGAGCTGAAGCGAGCTGCGGCGCTGCTGCGCGGGGCGGGGCACCTCGAAGACGCCGTATCGCTGCTCGTCGAAAACCGCGAGTGGGCGGAGGTCGCGCGGATCGCCGCGGAAGAAGCGGACGCCATGCTCGAGCAGGGACGCAGCGAAACCCTGGGCGGCTGGCTGGACCTCCTGCCCGCCGGCACCCTCGAAACCGACCCGCGGCTGCTCCTCGCGCACGCCGCGAGCCGCGTGCACGTAAGTCCCCGGACGGCGCGACGTCTGTTCGCGCAGGCGTACGACGGGTTCCTGCGTGTCGGCGATGCGCGCGGCATGGCGCGCAGCTGCTGCGGCGTGGTCGGCGCGATCATCCTGGAGTTCGACGACCTGACCGCCCTCGACCCATGGATAGTCACGCTCGCCGGGCTCCTCACCGGGAGTGAGCGGGGCGGCGGCGTCGATCCCCCCGCCGCGGCGATGTTGATCCGCGCACTGCTGTTGCGCGACCCCGGCAACGAAGGGCTGAGCCAGTGGCTCGAGCGCTCCGAGCGTGTGGCCCGCGCAATCCCGGATACGCAGGCCGCGTCCGCGGTCCTGGCGGAACTCGCGCTCGCCCGCGCGATGCTGGCGCTGCTCCGCGGGGATTTCACCGCCGCCGAAGCCGCGAGCGGCGCGCTGCGCTCCCGGGCGGCCGAACGTTCTGCGGACATGCGCATCGCGGTCGAGATCGCCTCCGGACTGGGCCATTTGCTGGACGGCTCGCACGATGCCGCATCGCAGAGCGCTCGCGAAGGCCTCGCGACGGCGGGAGCGGAAGGCGTGCACGCCTATGACGAGTGGCTGCGCGCAATCGCCGGGGCGGGAGCGCTCGGCGCCGGGAACCGCGAGGGCGCTCGCGCAGAGCTGCAGGCCCTGGAGGCCGCGGGCCCCCGGCTGCGTCGCGGGGACCGGGCCTTCATCCACTACCTCAAGTGCTGGCTCGCGGCGCTCGAAGGGGACGCGGCGGCCGCCGGCCGGGAGGCCAAGCTCGCGGTCGCGGTTGCCGTCGAGCTCGGAATCCCGTGGCTCGAATGCTTCGCACGCGTTGGCGCGGCGCAGCTGGCTACTGCCGAAGGCGACCGCCGCGGCGCCGAAGCCCAGCTCCGTGGCGCCGAAGTCATCGCGCAACGCGTTCGCAGCCCGCTGCTCCGCGTACCGGTGCTCCTCGCGGCGGCCGGCTCAGCGCTCCTCGCGCGGGACGAGGAAGCCGCGCTCGGCCCGTTGCGGGAAGGCTTCGGGCTCGCCCGGGAGCTCGGATTGCGCTACGTCGCCGCCGTGCGCCCCTACCTCCTTGCCGAAGCCTGTGCGCTGGCCATGCGCCGGGGCATCGAGCCGGAATACGTCCGCTCGCTGGCGCGCGCGCGGAAGCTCTCCCCGCCACCTTCCGCGCTGCGCGTGAGAGAGTGGCCCCGGCCCTTCCAGGTCTCGACGCTGGGCGGCTTCACTCTGTTGCACGAGTCCAAGCCGGTTGAATTCTCGAGCAAGAGCCCGGGCCGCCCGCTCGAACTCCTCAAGGTGCTGGTCGCGCTCGGAGGGCAGAACGTGCGCAGCGACCAGCTCGCCGACGCGTTGTGGCCGCGCGTGGACGCCGATTACGCGCACAAGTCTTTCACCACGACGCTGCACCGGCTGCGGCGGATCTTCGACGACGACGAGGCGCTCATTCTGCGCGAGACTCGCCTGAGCCTCGAGCCGCGCCTGGTGTGGGTGGACACCTGGGCGCTCGATCAGCTGCTCTTGGAGCTCGAGGGCGCGCTGCGCGAACCGCGCGCGCGGGCGGAGCCGGCGCTGCGCGCCCTCATCGATGACGCGCTGGCGCTCTATCGCGGCCCCTTCCTCCCGGACGAATCTGAGCAGCCGAGCTATATCGCCTGCCGCGAGCAGATCCGCGCGAAGCTGCTGCGATGTCTGACGCGGGTTGCCCGCTGGTGGGAGGACAACGGCATGGCGGACGCGGCAATCGACGGCTACCAGCGGTGCATCGACGCGGACGGGCTGTGCGAGGCCTACTACCGCAATCTCATGCTGTGCTACCAGCGCCGCGGCGAGCGCGCGGAAGCGCTCGCGACCTACGAGCGGCTGCGAACGGTGCTGTCCACCCGGCTCAAGGTGATGCCTTCGCAGGAAACACAGGCGGTCTACACCGCACTGCTCTCTTGAGAAACTCTCCTCCCCCTTGATGGGGGAGGATTGAGGTGGGGGTGAATCAAGGTCGCCGGACGGTCGCCTTGAATTCCCGCTCGATCTCGACCCACATCTTGGCGAGCGCCATCCGCACGGCGGTCGGCGGCAGGTATTCCCGGCGCGGGTAATCATCCGATTCAGGCGGCTCGATTTCGCGCATCCGCGCCGTGAACGAGATCTCCGCGCCCCCCGGCCTGCCGACGACCGTCGCGGTGACCACGCTCTGGAGGCCCTTCGGATTGAAGTTGAAGAAATGGCGGAATATCCCGACGTGAGGGCCGATGATCTCGCGCGTCCGCGGCAGGTCCGCGGCCGCCGCCGTCTGCCATTCCTCGTCATTGAGCGGCCGCGGTGCGGGCGCAAAGACGTTGACGTAGCCCAGGACCGGGTCCTGCGCCTCGACCGTCATGCCGAGCCGCGCCATGCTTACGCGCACCGCATCATAGGCCTCGGCCCGCGACACGCCGTAGACGCGCGATCCGTTCTCGGCGAGTATCGCCTCGTAGTCCGCGCGAAATGCCCTGTTGATGGAGTCGACCGCGGCGCGGCGCTCTTTGTCGCCGGGTAGGATGGTGCAGCCCGCGACGAGCATGGTGAGCGTCGCGCCCCACACGGCAAGCCAGTGACCCGCCCGAACCAGGGACACCCGTGTCGTCATGGCGCCTCCACCCCCTGTTCCGCGCCCCTCGCCGGCGTCAGCGCGCCACCATATTCTCGATTAGCTTGTCCGCCTGCCGGATCTCCACCGGCTGCAGCTGCCTTGCCACGCGGTCGCGGTTCGCCGGTGCGGTCGTGCTCCCGCCGCGCGCCGCCAGACTGTACCAGATATAGGCCTGGTTGTAGTTTCTCGTGACACCCATTCCGCCCGCGTACATCCCCGCGAGCTGGTCCTGGGCGCGGACATTTCCGCCCTGCGCCAGCGGCCGGATGATCTCCAGGGCCTTGTCGTACTCGCCGCGCGCCAGGGCGGCCTCGCCTCGGGCAAGCTGCTCCGCCTGCGGCGAAGTCCTGGCAGCGGGCGCCGGCTCGGGCGGCTTCAACATGGCCTGCCGCTGCGCTTCCTCGCGCCGTGCCGCCTCCTCCCGCCACTGTTCCTCGAGCCGCCTGCGCGCTTCCTCCTCCTTGCGCTGCTGCTCCTTCGCGATTCGCTGCTTTTCCTCGATGCGCTTGCGCGCCTCCTCGTCCTGCCGCCGTTGCTCCTCGTCCCGCTTCTTCTGCTCTGCGAGGCGCGCCTGCTCTTCCTGGCGCAGCCTCGCCTCCTCCAGCTTCTGCCGCTCTTCCACGAGCGCCTGAAGCTGGTCGCGCGTCTTCTGATCGAGTTCCCTGCCATCCGCCAGGCGCCTTTGCGCGTCGTCCAGCTGCTTCTGAATCTGCTCGATCCTGCGCTCGGTATCGCGCTCCGACTTGCCGTAATTCAGAAAGACGGCGATCGCAATGGCGCCGGCGGCAACGCCAACCACTGTCCAGGCAATCGGCGCGCGCGCACCGCGCCAGCCGGGTCGGGATGCCGGGGATGCAGGCGCAGGCGCCGCGGCCTGTGGAACAGCGGCGGGCTGCGCAGCCGCGGGAGGCGGCACCGGCGGCGTGGCGATCGATGGCGCAGCCGCTGCTGCCGCCCGCTGCGAAGCGTCTGCAGCGGCTCTTTCCGGAGCGGCCGGCGCCGCCGCGGACGAAGCGGCCTCTCCTAGGAGCTCGCGGCGCCACTCCGCCACGCTCTGCGGCCGGTTCTTCTCGGCGAATTCGAGCGCGTGATCGATGGCAGCGAGCAGGTGCGCGGAGTAGCGCCCGCTGCCGACGGTACGGGCCGGTGTGAGCACCTCGCGCGTGCTGCCCAGGATGCCCTTGCTGCGAGTGATCGCGTCCATGGGCGGAATGCCGGCGATCGCGCGATAGCAGGTGGCGCCGAGCCCGTAGATGTCGGACCACGGCCCTTGGGATTCCGAGCTGCTGTGGTACTGCTCGAACGGCGCGTAGCCGGGCGCGACCAGGATCGTCAACGTGTGGGCCTTGCCGAGCGAGTGGCGCGCCGATCCGAAATCGAGCAGCACCGGGCTGCCGTCGGCGCGGATGTGGATGTTGTCCGGCTTGATGTCGCGGTGGATGAATCCCGCGTTGTGCACGAGCTCCAGGCCGTCGAGGACGGGCAGCAGGACGCGCAGCAGGTCCCGCTCGGGCAGGGTCCCGCGCCGCTCGAGCAGCGCGGCGAGGTTATCGCCCTCCTCGAATCGCATCACCATATAGGCGGTGCCGTTGAACTCGAACACGGAGTGCACGCGCACGATGTTCGGGTGGTCGAAACGCGCCAGCGTGCGCGCCTCCTGGATGAAGCGTTCGAGGCCCCACCGGTAGCGCTCGCGCTGCGTGTCGCTGCGTGAGCGCACCGTCGCATCCGGCCGGCGCGTCGCCACCTCTACCGGCAGGTACTCCTTGATCGCGACGAGCTGGTCGAGATTGGTGTCGCGGGCGAGATAGGTGATGCCGAAGCCCCCCTGCCCGAGCACGCGCTCCACCGCGTACCAATGCAGGCGGTACTGCGGCTGCAGCGCGTCAGGATAGGCCTGCTCCGTCATCGCGGTACTCCCCGTCCGCGCCCCCGCCCCATACAGGCGACGCGGAGGTGCTGTAATGCATTGATCATACAACAGTTCATGCGGTGTACAGCATATGGAACCGGGCCCGTCGTTTCCGTGGCACAGCCGCCCTTCTGCGCCGCAGCAGCGCCTGTAAGCCATTCGTAACCCACCGGTAAGCGATCCGGAACCGGTGCGGCGCGAACATGACGGCCATCCAGGCAGAACGGAAATCCATGAACCTGACCGCCCACATTCGATACGCGCCGCGCGCGCTGCCCCTCACGCGGGTCGCCGCGGCGGGCGCCCTGCTGCTCTTCGCGGTCCTGGTGGCATCGGAGATCCTGCGGTTGCTGGACTTCACCGATACGACGCCACGCGTGCTGCGGGCGGCATTCGTCCTCTTCACCGTGCTCGCGGCCGGCGCCGCAATCATCGAGCACTACATGGTGGCGACCTCCGAGCTGCAGCGACTGAACGCCGAGCTCGAGCGCCGCATCGCGGAGAAGTCCGAGGAGATCCGCAGCACCTACGCGCGCATCGAGGAAGCCAAGCGCGAGTGGGCGCAGATGAGCGAGCGGCAGCGCATCCTCGCCGACTTGCACGACGGCGTGGGCGCGAGCCTGGTCGGGCTGCTGCGGCACGTGCAGTCGGGAAGCGCGGACCCCGCGAGCATCGAGCGGCGGGTGCAGGAAGTTCTGCAGGAGATGCGCATCGCAGTCGATGCGCTGCAGCCGCGCGACGGCGACCTTGCCGCCGTGCTCGGGGCCCTGCGCTACCGGCTCGACGACATCATCCGCTCCTCCGGCGTGCGCCTGGCGTGGGAAGTGGAGCAACTGCCCGAGGTCGGGGACTTGAAGCCCTCGACCGTGTTCGCCGTGCAGCGCATCCTGTTCGAGGCGATAACCAACGCGCTGAAGCACTCCGGTGCCCGGCTCCTGCGCCTGGGCGC
>Ga0187892_10000720_pt1 | contig 83398 bp, 83 predicted proteins | sample MA1701073metaG_FD_139345 | JGI IMG/M metagenome (GOLD analysis project Ga0187892, IMG submission 139345) | Bio-ooze microbial communities from a basaltic lava cave in the Kipuka Kanohina Cave System on the Island of Hawaii, USA - MA170107-3 metaG ... | reverse complement strand
GCCGTGGATCCGGTTCACGGCGCGGGCGAGCCGAGCCCCGATGCTCTTCATCCCGCAGGCGAGCGCCTGCTTGCCCCTCGCCTCGACGATCAGGTGGGCGTGGTCGCCCTGGAGGGAGTAGTGGGCGACGCGGAAGCTCCCGCGCTCGCTGGCCCCGGCGAGGGAGCGGCGCCACTCGCGGACGAACCGGCCCTCGCGGAGCGAGGGCAGGCTCGCCTTCACCCGCAGCGTCACGTGCACGGGGCAATCTCCGGGCACGGCGGCCCGCTCGCGATGCAGCACGCGCGGCCTCGGTCCTCGCGGCCGTCCGGCGCCGGGTCGCGGCCCGCCGCGACCGGTGCGCATGCGGTAGTCGCTGAAGGAGAGCTGCGCCGGTCGTCGCGACATGTTCTTAGAATAGGGCCATCTTATTCTTCTGTCAAGCCGCGCTCGGACGCGATGGACGCACGACGCGATCGGCGACCGACCGCCAGCCCCTCCCAAGCCGAACCCGCTAGGAAGACGCTTCCGACGAGCGTGCTAGCGATCGCCGTTCCCGAGCCAGCCCTTGCGGCGGAAATAGAGCAGGATGGCCCCGCCGATCGCGATCATCACCGCCCAGGTGACCGGGTAGCCGAGGCGCCAGCGCAGCTCCGGCATCACGTCGAAGTTCATGCCGTACACGCCCACGAGGAAGGTGAGCGGGATGAACACCGTCGAGACCAGCGTGAGCGTCTTCATCACCTCGCCCAGGCGGTTGCTCGCGGACGACAGGTAGACGTCCATCAGGCTCACCGACAGGTCGCGGTAGGTCTCGATGCTGTCGAGCACCACGAAGGCGTGGTCGTGCGCGTCGCGCAGGAACACGCGCACCGCCTCGCAGATCGGGAAGCTCTCGTCGCGCCACAGCGTCGCCACCGCGTCGCGCTGCCGCCACTGGATCCTGTGCAATTGGAGCAGCAGCCGGCGGATCGCGTGCAGGTGCTCGAGCGTCCCGCGTGTCGGCTTCTCCATCACCTCGTCCTCGAGCGCGTCGAGCTCGTCGCCGATCTTCTCGATCACGACGAAGTAGCCGTCCACGATCGCGTCCACGAGCGCGTAGGCGAGGAAGTCCGCCTGCATGCGGCGGATGCGCATCTGCTGCGAGCGGATGCGCGCGCGCACCGGGTCGAACACGTCGCCGGGCTTCTCCTGGAACGACACCACCCAGCCGGGCCCGAGCACGATCGAGACCTGCTCGAACTCGATCTCGCCCGCGAGGTTCAGGAACACCATGTGGCCGATGAACAGCAGGCGGTCGCCGTACAGCTCGACCTTGGGGCGCTGCGGCACGTTCACGATGTCGGCGAGCGCGAGCGGGTGCAGGTCGAGCAGACGGCCGATCTCGCGCAAGACGTCGAGGTTGCCGAGGCCCTCGATGTCGATCCAGGTGGTGACGGACTTGTCCGCGACCAGCGCCGCGATCTCCGCGGGGCTCGCGAGCGGGCGCTCGCCGTGACGCTCGGTGTCGTACCACATCGCATGGAGCTTCGGCGCCGGCTCGCCTTCGGGCGGCGCGAGCGCGCCCGGCGTCGAGCCGACCGGCGGCTTGCGATGCTTGCGCCTCGAGTGCGTGCGCGGGCTCTTCACGCGCGCAGCATATCCCTCGCCGGGGCGGCCGGGCCATGCCATTCTCGCCGCCCATATGTGGAGCCCCCTCGATCCCGCACGCATCGATCTCGCGCACGAGATCCGCACCATCTCCTTCGAGAACCCGAGCGGCGCGAAGGGCGCCGCCGGCAGCGCGCACGGCGGCCGCAAGGGCGCGCCCAACAAACTGCTCGCGCCCGGCGAGCACCTCGTGCTGGCCGAGATCGCGGGGCCGGGCCGCGTGCGCCACGTCTGGATGACCTTCCCGCCGATGCCGCCCGAGGCGATGCGCTCGCTGTTCCTCGAAGTGTTCTACGACGACGCGCGCGAGCCGTCCGTCTCGGTGCCGTGCCTCGACTTCTTCGGGCTGCCGCACGGCCGCCCCGCGCCGTACGAGTCCGCGCTCACGACCGCGCAGGAGGGGCGCGGCTTCAACGCGTGGCTGCCGATGCCGTTCCAGCGCCGCATCCGCATCGAGCTCACGAACGGCTCGCAGCGGCGCCTCCCGTTCTACTACCAGGTCGCGTACACGCTCGGCCCGGAGCCGGCGGACGCCGGCTTCCTCCACGCGAGCTTCCGGCGCGAGAACCCGACCGTGCTGCGCCGCGATTTCGTGATCGCGGACGGGCTGCGCGGCCCCGGCCGCTTCCTCGGCTGCAACGTCGGCATCCGCGTCCTGCCCGAGCCCGACTTCTCCTGGTACGGCGAGGGCGAGGTGAAGATCTACCTCGACGGAGACGACGCGCTGCCGACCTGGTGCGGGACCGGCCTCGAGGACTACGTCGGCACCGCGTGGGGCATGGGCGCGCACACCACCGCACTGCAAGGCGTGCCGCTCGTGCTCCAGCCGGCGCCGGCCGCGCCGATGCCGGACTTCGTGAGCTTCTACCGCTGGCACCTGCCCGACCCGATCGTGTTCCGAAGCGCGTGCCGCGTGACGATCCAGCAGATCGGCGCGGTGGGCGTGCTGCGCGGCCGCTCGGACATCCGCGCGCGCCTCGACCGCGCCGGGCGCGTCGCCGGCTCGGGCTGGTACGACCTCGGCCAGAGCGGCCCGCTCGAGAGCTTCGCCGTCTGCGAGCGGCAGGACGACTACTGCGCGACGAGCTTCGTGTACTGCCGCGACGCGCAGCCCGTGCCTTGCCTCGACCTCGCCGAGGCCACCGCCGACATCGCGCGGCGCCCCTACGAGACTCCGAGCCCCTACGAGGCCGCACTCTCGCTCCTCACGCCGTGACGGCGCTGGAGCTCCGCCTCGTGTCGTGGAACGCGCACGGCGCGCCGGGCGCGCCGCGGCGCGAGGAGCGCATGGCGCGGATCTCACGCGCCGTCGCCGAGCGGCAGCCGGACGTGGTGCTGCTCCAGGAGGTGTGGCGCCAGCGCGACGCCGAGGCGGTGATCGCCGCCCTCGAGCCCGCGGGCTACCAGGCCGTCGAGGCTCCGGAGGCGTCGCGCTGGCCGGTGCGCACCTCGGGCCTGCTCTCGTTCGTCCGCGCGGCGGCGGGCTGGCGCGCGGAGCAGGTGCGGTTCCACGAGTTCCACGCCGAGGCGGGGGACTGGAAGCTCTGGGAGGGCGACGGCTTCGCCGACAAGGGTGCGCTCGCCTTCGCCCTCGGAGGCGGCGCAGTCGAGCTCGCGATCTGGAACACGCATCTGCAGGCCGCCTACGAGCCTGGCGGATACGCAGAAGTGCGTCGCGCACAGCTTGCCGAGCTGCGGCTCATGATCGAGAAGTCGCGCGAGCGCGTCGCTCTCCTCGCCGGGGATCTCAACACCACGCCCGACGAGGCCGCGCTGGGCGAGCTCGGCGGCTTCCGCGAGCTGAGCGCGGCCGCGCGCGCCTCGTGCGCCTGCGGCACCGCGGTTCACGAGCCGCCCAGCGCCGAGTGGCTCGACTACCTGTTCGCGAGGAGCACGGCCGGCTGGCGCATCGAGGCCGACGTCTCGCTGCTCCGGAGCGTTGCTCCCGACGAGCCCTACTCGGATCACCACGGCCTCGACGCGATCGTGCGCATCGCGCCCGTGGCGCTGGCCTGGCTCGCGGCGGCGCGCCTCGCGGCGCCGACGACGCGGCGGGAGCTGCTCGCGAACGCGGCGCTCTGCTGGCTCGGTCGAGCTTGACAGTTCCGTACGTTCGAAATATATTGAATAAACCGAACGTACTGCGCGCCCGGAGGTCCGCCATGGACTCCCCCCTCCTTGCCGTCGCCCTGGCCTTCGCCGCCTTCGCGGCCACGCACCTCGGGCTCGGCTGGCCGCCCGTGCGCCAGCCGCTGGTGGCCCGCCTCGGACGCTGGGGCTTCGCCGCGCTGTTCTCCGGGGTCGCCTGGCTCAGCTTCGGGGCGGCCGTCTCGAGCTACGCCGCGCGCGCGGCGGAAGGTCCGCCCGGCCTCGCGCTCGGCGCGCACCCGTTCGCGCGCATCCCGCTTATCTCGGCGATCGTGCTCGGCTCGATGTTCATGACGGGCGCGTTCGCGCGCTACGCGCGCTCGCCCTACGCGCTGGGCGGGGCGCACGTGCGCGAGCCGCGCGGCCTCGAGCGCGTGACCCGCCACCCCTTCTTCGTCGGCGTGGCGCTGCTGGGCGGAGCGCACGCGCTGCTCGCCACGCGCGCGGTCGGCGCGATGCTGATGGGCGGCCTCGGGCTCTTCGCGGCCTTCGCTCCCTGGCTCCAGGATCGGAAGCTGCTCGCCCTCCGCGGCGAGCCCTACGCCGCGTACCTCGCGGTCACCTCGCACGTGCCCTTCGCTGCGATCGCAGCCGGGCGCCAGCGCCTCCTTTGGGCGGAGCTCCCCTACGGCATGCTCGCGCTCGGAGTCGCGCTCGCCTTCGGGGTGCGGGCGGTGCACGCGCATCTCTTCGACCACGGCGGCGCGTACGTGATCGCGGCGCTGGTGATCGGGCCGCTGCTGATCCTGCTCTCCGAGTGGCGCCAGGACCGCCGCCGTCCCGCAGCGGCGGCGGAGGCGAGGTGACGATGGATCGTGTCACGGGAACGCTCGCGGACGGCCTCGGCGCGGCGGCCGCGGCCTCGGGGATCCTCACGCAACAGCAGGCGCGGATCTTCGGGCTCCTCTACCTCAGCGCGGGTCCGCTCTCGCTCGACGAGATCGCGGCCGAGCTGAGTCAGAGCAAGAGCAACGTCTCCATCAACATCCGGGCGCTCGTCGAGTGGCACCTGGTGCGCCGGCGCCCGGTGCCCGGCTCGCGGCGGGACCACTACGAGGCCGCGACGGACTTCTTCCGTGCGCTCCAGGAGATCTTCGAGCGGCGCTTCCGCTGGACCGTGCGCCAGGTGCTCGCCGCCGCGGCCGACGCGCGCGCCGCCGCCGCCGCGGAGCAGCGCCGCGCGGCGACCGCCGAGGTGCAGGATCGCCTCGCGCGCCTCGAGGCGTTCTTCGGCGTGATCGACGCCGGCATCGGCGCCTTCGTGCGCGGCGAGCCCTTCCCCGCCGAGAAGCTCCGCAACGTGATCCCACTGATCGCGGGCCGCGCGCGCGGGCGCTGAGGCTCAGCACCCCTCCGCGATCCGCCGCCGGACGTCCGCGCGCAGCTCGCCCTTCGCGACCTTGCCGCCGGACGCGCGGGGCAACGCGTCCACCACGATCAGCCGCTCGGGCCACCACTCCCGCGTGACGCCGCGCGCGGCGAGGTGCGCGCGCAGCGCGTCGAGATCGAGGCTCGCGCCGGGGCGCAGCTCGACGTAGACGCAGACGCGCTCGCCGTACACCGGGTCGGGCATGGCGACGGCGGCCGCGAGCGCCACCGCCGGATGCGTCGCGACGGCCTCCTCGACGGCGGGCCCGCTGATGTTCTTGCCGCCGCGGATGATGAAGTCCGCGACGCGGCCCACCACTCGGAGCACGCCGCCCGCGTCGAGGGTCGCGATGTCGCCGGTGAGCATCCAGCCGTCGGTCGTGTAGAGCTTCGCGTTCGCGGCGGCGTCTTCGAAGTAGCCGAGGCTGGTGACGGGGCCGCGGCAGGCGGGCTGGCCCGTGCCGCTCGGGGTGACGTCGCGACCCGCGTCGTCGTAGAGGCGCACCTGCATGCTCGGGAGCACGTGGCCGGCGCTGCGCAGGCGCACCTCACGCGTGTCGCGTGTCGTGGTGCAGGAGAGCGCCCCCGTCTCGTTCGAGCCGTAGAACTGGAGCACCGCGGCGCCCGTGCGCTCCTCGAACTCGGCGGCGCGCTCGTACGGCACCGCCTCGCCGCCGGTGTAGAGCGCGCGCAGCGACGAGAGGTCGTGCTTCGGGAGCGACGGCTCGTTCAGCAGCATGATGAACTGCGTCGAGACGGCGGCGAGCACCGAGACGCGGTGGCGCTCGATGCGGCGCAGCGTCTCTTCGGCGGAGAAGCGCTCGAGCACCACGCACGGCGCGCCGAGCACGGCGGGCGTGAAGTGCGCGGTCCAGAGGGCGAAGCCGAAGGGCGCGGGCAGCACCGAGCAGAACACGTCGGCAGGCGTCATCTCGCCCGAGGCCACGGCCAGCTCGTGGAAGTGGAACCAGCGCGCCTGGTGGTGCATCACGCACTTCGGCAGGCCCGTCGTGCCGGAGGTGGAGTTGAGCAGGAACAGGTCGTCCACGCCGAGCCGGCGCGCGGCGAGGTCCACAGGCGCCGCGGGGCCGCCGGTGTAGCAGGCCTCGTCGGTATCGAGCTGGCGCTCGACCACGATGTGATGCCGGAGCGCGACACCGTCGCTGCGCAGCGCCTCGAACAGGGCGCCGAAGTCGTGGTCCCGCGACGCGGCGCGCGTGACGAGCGCGGCCGCGCCGGACTTCCGGACCAGGTGGCGGATCTCCTCGCGCCCGGCCCGCGGCCCGATGCCCATCACCACCAGGCCGGCCTTCTCGCAGCCGACGAAGGCGACGTGGACGCCGGGGCCGTCGGGCAGCAGCACCGCGACGCGCTCGCCGGGCGCGAGCCCGAGGCCGGCGAGGTGCGCCGCGAAGCGGTCCGAGCGGCGCGCGTACTCGGCCCAGGACAGGTCCTCCGTGTCGGAGAGGAACGCCGCAGCGGAGGGACGCGTCGCGGCGAGCGCGTCGATGCGGGCGGCGAGGGGCTGCATGGCGCGGGAGGCTTCCAGAGCGGACGCCGCTCTGCCATGCTGGCGCGGCGGAGGAGCCATGGCCGACCTCGAGACGCTGCTCGACGAGGCGAAGGAGTTGCTGCCCGAGCTGGTCGCGCTGCGCCGAGCCATCCACGCCGAGCCGGAGCTCGGGCTCGAGCTGCCGAAGACGCGCGAGAAGCTGCTCGAGCGCCTCGAGGCGCTGCCGCTCGAGATCGAGACGCACGCGAAGACGAGCGGGGTGGTGGCGACGCTGCGCGGAGCCAGGCCCGGTCGCTCGATCCTGCTGCGCGCGGACATGGACGCGCTGCCGATGCCGGAGGACACCGGCCTGCCCTTCGCGTCGAAGACGCCGGGCGCGATGCACGCCTGCGGCCACGACGCACACACCGCGATGCTGGTGGGCGCGGCGCAGCTGCTCGCCGGGCGGCGCGACGAGCTGCGCGGCAGCGTCGTGTTCATGTTCCAGCCCGGCGAGGAGGGGCACGCCGGCGCGCGCGTGATGCTCGAGGAGGGGCTGCTCGAGCGCGAGCCGCGGGTCGAGGCGGCCTTCGCGCTGCACGTGGCGCCCGAGTTCCGGCCCGGCATGATCGCGACGCGCGGCGGCACGCTGCTCGCGTCGGCCGACGCGTTCGAGATCGTCGTGCGCGGCAAGGGCGGGCACGCCTCGATGCCGCACCTGTGCCGCGACCCGATCCCCGCCGCCTGCGCGATCGTGCCCGCGCTCCAGACCTTCGTGACGCGCTCGATCGCGGCGACCGATCCGGCCGTCATCACGGTGACGATGCTGCGCGCCGGCACCACGAACAACGTGATCCCCGAGACGGCCACGCTCACCGGCACGATCCGCGCGCACTCGGAGAACGCGCGGGAACTGGCGCACGAGGGCGTGCACCGCGTGGCCGAGGGCGTGGCGCGAGCGCACGGCGTCGAGGCGGAGGTGAACCTCGTGCCCGGCTATCCGGTCACCGTGAACGACGGCGACTTCGACGGCTTCGTGCAGGGCGTCGCGCGCGAGCTGCTCGGGCAGCGCAGCGTGGTGGAGCTGCCCGCGCCGTTCATGGGCGCGGAGGACTTCTCCTTCGTCCTCCAGCGCGTGACGGGCTCGATGGCCGTGATCGGCATGCGACCGCCCGGCCCCGACGCCCCCGCGCCCTGCCACTCGAACCGCATGAAGATCGACGAGAATGGCATGGCCCACGGCGCCGCTCTCCACGCCGCCGTCGCCCTCCGCTTCCTCGCCGCGTAGCGGAAGCGGGTCAGCTGAACCCGCCGGCGACGGTGAGGACGGTGCCGGTGACGAAGGAGGAGGCGCGGCTCGCGAGGAAGACGGTGGCGCCCACGATCTCCTCGGGCGCGGCGATTCGGCGCTGGTACGACAGGTTCGCGGCGCCGTCGAGGAAGCCGGGCAGCTCGCTCGCGCCCTTCATCATGTCCGTCAGGAACGAGCCCGGCGCGATCGCGTTCACGCGCACGCCGATCGGCGCCCACTCCTGCGCCATCACCTTCGTGAGGTTTCGCAGCGCCGCCTTGCCGGAGGTGTAGGCGCTCATGCCGGGCCCGCCGATGTAGGCGCCCACGGTGATCACCTGGATGATGCTGCCGCCGCCCTGCTTCCCCATCCGCGGCGCCACGAGCTGCGAGAGGCGCAGCGGGCCCTTCACGTTCACGGACTGGAGCTTGTCCCAGTACTCCTGCGTCATCTGCGCCACCGGCATCGGCGTCGGGTTGATGCCGGCGTTGTTCACGAGCACGTCGATGCGGCCGAAGCGTTCGTAGACCGCGTCCACCAGCGGCGCGAGGGCGTCCCACTCCGACACGTGGCACGGCGCGGCCATCGTCTCGCGGCCAGTCTGCTCCGCGATCTGCTTCGCGGCGGCCTCGCACGCGTCGCGCTTCCGGCTGTTGATCGCGACCGCGGCGCCGGCCTGCGCGAGGCCCTCGGCCATCGCGCGCCCGAGCCCGCGCGTCGCGCCGGTGACCAGCGCGACCTTTCCCGTGAGATCGAAGATGTCGAGCATGGTGCCTCCGGACGGGCGAGAATCCTACGCGAAGCGGAGGAGAGAAGCATGAGCGAGAGCCTGCTGCGCGAGGACGTCGACGACGGCATCGTGCAGGTCACGCTGAACCGCCCCGAGCGTCTCAACGCGCTCAGCCAGCGCCTGATCGCCGAGCTGCACGACGCCTTCGCCGCGCTCGCGGCCGAACGGCGCTGCCGGGCCGTCGTCCTCACCGGCGCGGGACGCGGCTTCTGCGCGGGCGCGGACGTGCGCGGCAACCCGGGCGAGCTCGGCGCGCCGGGCACGGAGGAGCTGGGCGAGGTCGCACGCGTCTTCCTCACGCAGGAGCACCTGGCCTCGCTGCACGAGCGCATCCACCGCTGCCCGAAGCCGGTGATCGCCGCCGTGAACGGCGCCGCGATGGGCGGCGGCTTCGCGCTGGCGCTCGCCTGCGACGTCCGTTTCGCCTCCGCCTCGGCCACGTTCGGCGCGCGCTTCATCAAGATGGGCGTGTCGGCCTGTGACATGGGCACGAGCTACTTCCTGCCGCGCCTCGTCGGCGCCTCGCGCGCGGCGGAGCTGATGTTGACCGGCCGCATCTTCGACGCCGCCGAGGCGCGCGCGATGGACCTCGTGCTCGACGTCGTGCCCGACGGCCAGGTAGTGGCGCGCGCGCTCGAGACCGCGCGTGCGATCCGCGAGAACCCGCCGCTCGCCACCTGGATGACGAAGGAGGTGCTCTGGCAGAACGTGGACGCGCCGAGCCTGCGCTCTGCGCTCGACCTCGAGAACCGCACCCAGGTGATGTGCACGCACACGGGCGAGCTGAGCGAGGCCTTCCAGGCCTTCGTCGAGAAGCGCCCGCCGCGCTGGAAGGGGCTCTAGCGTACGCCGCGAGCGGCCGGCCCCGTCACCATCGCGAGCACGCCCGCCGCGGTGAGCAGCAGGCCGAGCCACTGGCGCAACGTCGCGACCTCACCGAGCACGAGGAAGCTCGCGCCGAGCGAGAGCACGGGGATCGACGGCACCACGATCGCGGTGGCGCGGCCCAGGTCGAGCCGCGAGATGGTCTGGTACCAGAGCAGGGTCCCGACCATCGAGAGCACGACGCCCTGGAGCGCGAACACGGGCAGCAGCGCCGCGAGCTCGGCGGCCGGCGGCAGCGCGCCGCCGCGCAGGGCGAGGGCGAGCGCGAGCAGCACGCCGCCGTAGACGTAGCGCGCGCCGGTCAGCACGATCGGCGACGTGCCCGGCAGCGTCCGCAGCACCAGCAGGTGCGAGAGCTGCCAGCAGAGCGGCGTGGCCATCAGGATTGCGATGCCGCTCGAGGCCGCGAGCGTGCGGACGCCGAGCGCGAGCGCGATGCCCGCGAGGATCACCGCGAGCGCGACCACCCGGCGCGGCGTCGGGCGGTGGCCGAGCGCGAGCCACGAGAGCAGCAGCGAGTACGCGGGCTCGACCTGGAGGGCGAGCGCGGTCTCGATCGCGGTGGAGCGCTCGGCGCCCGCGAAGAACAGGAAGAACGCGAGCCCCGTGCCGAGCGCGCCGAGCAGCACGAGCTTCGCGAAGCGATCCCTCCGGACCAGCTCGCCGAGCTCCCCGCGCACGGCGAGCAGCAGGGCGCAGCCGGCGCCCGCGAACAGACCCGTGGCGGCGGCGACGAGAAGGGGATCGGCGCGCCCGGTCGTGAACTTCGCGATGGCCGGCACGAACGCGCTGTTCAGCGCGCAGAGCGCCGCGAACAGCAGACCGAGCCTTTCCTGCGTGCGATCCACTAGGCTCGGGTTTCGCCTCAGGCCGTGACGACGATGGGGCGGCCGCGCGTCACCACGAGCGTGTGCTCGCAGTGGGCGACGGGCGCGCGGTCGCGGGTGCGGAGCGTCCAGCCGTCGCGCTCCTCGAAGAGGGCGCCGGCGCCGGAGGTCACCACGGGCTCCACGGCGAGCACGAGGCCTTCGTGCAGGCGGCCGGCCGCGAGCGGATCGTCCCAGTTCGGCACGTGCGGCTCCTCGTGGACGGCGCGGCCGACGCCGTGGCCGCCGAGCTCGCGGATCACGCGGAAGCCGGCGCGCCGCACCGTGCGCTCGATGGCGCGGCCGAGCGCGCGAAGCGGGAGTCCGGCGCTCGCGTTCGCGATCGCCACGTCGAGCGCGCTCCGCGCGGCGCGGACGAGCCCCCGGGCCTCCGCCGCGATGGGCGGCACGCAGACCGTCACGGCGGCGTCGGCGACGAAACCGTCCTTCGTGGCCACCAGGTCGAGCTTCACGAGGTCGCCGCGCTCGACGCGGCGCGCGCCCGGCACGCCGTGCACGGCTTCGTCGTTCACGCTGATGCAGATCGAGCCGGGGAACGACAGCTCGCGCGCCGGCGTCGGCTCGGCGTCGCGGCGCGCCAGCTCGCGCGCGCAGAGCGCGTCGAGCTCGCCGGTGGTGACGCCGGGCTCGACGGCCCGCTCCAGGCTGCGCAGCACTCCGGCGACCACCGCGCCCGCGCGCCGCAGCCCGGCGAGCTCGGCCTCGCTGCGGATCGTCATCCGCCGCCCTCGGCGCGGAGCTGGTCGAGCGTGATCAGGTTCCCCTCCGGATCCGTGAGCTGGGCGAGCGTGCCGCCCCACGGCTGCGCCGTCGGCGGGAGCGGGAAGGCCACGCCGCGCGCGAGCCACGCCTCGTAGGTCTTCTGGAGGTCGTCGACGCCGAACGCGATGCCGGTGTGGCGGCCGAGGAGGCGCTCCTGCTGCGGGTCGTTCGGATCCACCCGCGCGACCGTGAAGCCCGCGCCGGGCGTCGCGAAGGAGGCGAAGCCGAACTTCTCGTCGGCGAAGCGCAGCGGCAGGTCGAGCTTGTCGCGGTAGAAGCGCAGCGCGCGCGCGAAGTCGCGCACGTAGACCGTCGCGTACCAGACGCGGACCGGGCCGGTCATCGGCTCCGCTTGCCTCTCACCGCGGGCCCAGCTCGATGGGCAGCGTGACCGGCCGCCGGAACAGACCCGCGGCCTGGAACTCCATCAGGTCCTTGCGCCAGCGCGAGCCGCGCGGCAGGAAGTCGAGCATCGCCTCGACCATGCAGCCCATCTCCTGCCGCGCGAGGTTCGCGCCGAGGCAGTAGTGGGGGCCGTTGCCGAACGTGATGAGGTCGCGCACGTCGCGCGTCACGTCGAAGCGGTCGGGGTCCTCGTAGACGGCCGGGTCGCGGCTCGCACCGCCGAACGAGAGCATCATCATCTGGCCCTTGCGGATCGTCTTGCCGCGCAGCTCGAAGTCGCGCACCGCGTAGCGCGGCAGGCCGCCGGGCCCGCCGAAGCCGAAGCGCAGGATCTCGGACACCGCGTTCGGGATCAGACCGGGCTCGTCCCGCAGCTTCTCCATCTGCTCGGGGTGATCGAGCAGCGTCATCGCCGCGATCATGCCGCCCATCGCTGTCGTCTCGCTGCCGGCGCCGATCAGCCCGGTGATCGTCATGACGATCTGGTCGTCGGTGAGGCGGTCGCCGCGGTCCTGCGCGCGGATCAGGTCGGAGATCATGTCCTCGCCGAGCGAGCCGCGGCGCTCCTGCGCGAGCTGGCGCACCCATGTGGCGATCTCGACGAACGCGTCGTCGCCGGCCTTCTTCACGGCCTCGTCGGAGAAGGAGAAGAAGCCGCGGATGGTGGCCTGCGCGAGCTCGCGGAAGCGGCGCTCGTCGTCGCCGGCAGGCGGGATGCCCGTGATGCGGCTGATCACCGCGTTCGGGATCGGGTTCGCGAACGTCTCCATCAGGTCGATCACGCCGGTCGCCTCGCGCAGCGGCGCGGAGAAGCGTTCGACCGTCTCGCGCACCTGCGCCTCGTAGCGCTTCACGGCGCGTGGCGTGAGCGCGGCGGAGAAGAGCTTGCGCAGGCGCGTGTGCTCCTCGGGCGGGAGCGAGAAGAAGCCGTTGTCCTCGACCCAGCGCATGAAGCTGCCCTCGGGCCGGGGCTGGTAGTGCTCCCAGGCGCGGCGGTCGGGCGTCGCGTACTCGGGGTCGTTGAACAGCCGCTTCACGTCGTCGTGCCGGAGGATGAACCAGAAGCCGAGCGGCGGGACGAGGTGCACCGGATCCTCGGCGCGCAGACGCGCGAGCGCGGGATACGGATCGTCCATGAAGCCCGGGTCGAGGAAGGGAGAGCTCGGAGCCTGCTGCGCGGCGGCGGCCATGGCGATCCTCCGATGGGCGCGACGGGCGGAGGCTAGCGCCACCCCGGCTACCCTGCGCGGCATGCGAGCCGTGCGAACGCGGGGCAAGGCGGTCGAGGTGGCGGAGGTGCCGGCGCCCGGGGGCGAGGGCGTGCGCGTGGCGAGCGCGGGTATCTGCGGCTCGGACCTTCACATGGTGGCGGCGGGCTTCCTGCGCGAGCGCGTGCTCGGGCACGAGGTGGCGGGTGTGACCGACGACGGCACGCCGGTCGCGATCGAGCCGCTCTCGCCGTGCGGCGCGTGCGCGCCGTGCGTGCGCGGGGCCTACAACCTGTGCGAGCGCGGGCCGGGCATGATCCACGGCGTGGGCCGCGACGGCGGCATGGCGGAGGAGATGCGCGTGCCGGCGCGCGCGCTGGTGCGGCTGCCGGCGGGCGTGGCGCTCGCGGATGCGAGCCTGGTGGAGCCGCTCGGCGTGGTGGTGCACGGGCTCCGGCGCGCGGGGCTGCGCGGCGGCGAACGCGTGGCGGTGGTGGGCGGCGGGACGCTGGGGCTCTGCGCGGTGGCCGCAGCGCGCGAGGCGGGCGCCGAGGTCGCGCTCGAGGCGCGTCACGACGCGCAGCGCGCGGCGGGCGAGCGGCTCGGCGCGAGCGCGCGCCCGGCGGGCGCCTTCGATCTGGTGGTGGATGCGGCGGGCACGGAGAGCTCGCTCGCGAAGGCGGCCGAGCTGGCGCGGCCGGGCGGGCGCATCGCGCTGGTCGGCAGCTACTGGACGCCGGTCGCGTTCCCGGGCTTCGCGCTCTGCATGAAGGAGATCGACGTCTTCCCCGCCAGCATGTACGGCCGGGCGGGCGCGCTGCGCGACATCGACGCGGCCGCCGCCCTGCTCGCAGCCACCCCCGAGCTGCCGCGCGCCATCATCACGCACCGCTTCCCCCTCGCCGCCGCCGCCGAAGCCTTCGCCACCGCCGCCAACCGCCGATCCGGCGCCATCAAGGTGGTGCTCGAGGTTGCGTAGGGGGACGGTCTTGTTTGTTGCTGCGCAACAAACAAGACCGTCCCCTCAGTCATCGAGGCGGAAGCGGACGAGGATGGTGACGGTGGAGTTGACGGGCTCGCGGCGGCGGGTGCCGGGGCCGAAGGGGGTGGCGCGGATCGCGACGGCGGCGGCGTGCGCGAAGTCGCGGCTGTCGTTCCCGAGCGGCTTCGCGCCGACGACCTTGCCGTCGGCGCGCACGTAGACGAGCAGCGTCGCGTCGCCCTCGAGACCCTGCTCCCGCGCGAGCGCCGGGTACTCCGGCGCGATCGGGGCGAGCGGACGGGCCGGGAAGTCCACCTCGCGCTCGCCCCACCAGCGCGCGAGCGCATCCTCGGCCGGCGCCGCGGCGAGCGGCGCGGGCGCCGGGGCCGGGGCCGGGGCCGCGCCGGCGCAGCCGAGCGCGAGCGCCGCGACGGCGAGCGCCGCGCTCGCCCTAGAAGTGATACGCCAGCAGCACACGCGCGTTCCGCGGATTCCCGGGCACGAAATGGAGGTCGGCGACCGGATCCGGCTCCCCCAGCAGCTGCGACTCGAAGAAGAACTCGGCCGACTCCCAGTGCGTGTTCCCCAGATTCTCCACGATCAGCCCCACCTCGAGCGGCCCACGACGGTATCGCAGCGCCGCGTCCCACACGGCCCAGCTCCGCAGCCGCTTGGTGGAGGGATCCTCGCCGCCGTAGCGTTCGCCCAGCGTCCGGTACGTCAGCTCCGCCGAGAGGCCCGACGGATGTCGCGCCACCAGCCCGGTGTCCGCGATGAAGCGCACCGCCTGGGCGATTTCGCGGCCCGGCAGCGCGTCCGCGCCGTCGCGCGCGCCCACGAACTCGCCGCTCGAATAGCCGAGCGTGCCCTGCCAGAACAGCCAGTCGAGGAGCTCGAGCTCGGCCGCCACCTCGACTCCGCGCCGTCGCGAGCGCGGCCTCTGCTCCGTCGTGCCCTCGTCGCCCACGAACACGAACTCGCGCTCCAGGTCCAGCCACCAGTACGCGGCCGCCACGTCCAGTCGCTCGAAGAAGCGCGTGCGCGCTCCCACCTCGAAGCCGTACGCCGAGGGCAGCGTGGGCTCCGTCGGCTCCGCGATCACGTCGCGCGCGTCGTTCGAGTGGTAGCCCTTGCCGAAGTTCAGGAACAGCTCGAAGTCGCGCAGCGGCGCCAGCTCGCACGGCGCGAGCCCGTCCTCCGCGAACGGCCGCAGGATCACGTTCAGCTTGGGCAGCAGCTGGCCGTCGCTCTCCTCGCCCTCCGCCGGCGACGAGGCTCCGGCGATGTGATCGACGTCGTACCAGAACTCCTCCGCGCGCAGCCCGATCACGGTCCGCACCCACGGCAGCGGGATCAGCTCGAGCTCGCCGAACAGCGCGAGCGAACGCTCGACGACCTCGTCGTCCGCGGTCGTGCCCGTGATGTCGCGCTCCGTCGAGGTGCGGAGCCGCACGTGCGCGTCGTCGTTCTGCGTCTGGAGCCCGGCGCGGAACGCCATCGGCACCGGCGTTCCTTCGAAGCTGCGCGCATACGTGAGCCAGCCGCCGTAACGGATGCGGTCGTCCTGCTGGAGGATCTGGTCCCCCGGCCCCGGCATGCCGTCGGACGACGTGAAGAATGTGAAGTTCGAGTAGAGGTCGAGCGCGTACCAGTCGAACCAGCCCGCGGCCTCGACCCGCTCGCGCTCGCTCGGCTGGTGCAGCAGCTTCACCAGCGTGCGCGCGGTGCTCGAGTCGCCGCCGTCGCTGGGATCCACCGCGTCCCAGCGGTCGAAGCCGGGACCGTCGACGGCGCGCTGCGGGATCTCGTTCGAGGCGTTCCAGTCGCTCTCGTACAGGTTCAGCGTGGCGGCGAGCTGCGTGCGCTCGCCGAGGTCCACGCCGAAGCTCCCGAACAGGTTGTATCGCCAGAGATCCTCCTCGTCGTCCTCGTGGAAGGGGCCGTCGGTGCCGTAGGCCTCGAGCGCGAGCAACGCGCGCGCGGGCGCCTCGTCGCCGCCCGCGAAGGAGCCCTGGTCCGGCGAGAACATGAGCAGGTAGCGCTGCGTGTCGAAGGAGCCGCCCTCGAACTTCACGTAGGACTCGTCGAGCCGCGAGCGCGTCACCAGGTTCACCGAGCCGGCCGTCGCGAAGTCGCCGACGTCGGCCTCGTAGGGGCCCTTGGTGATCTCCACCCGCTCGACCGTCTCGGGGATCACGAAGTGGAAGTCGGAGTAGCCCTGCCCGTGCGCGTGGCTGCGCACGTTGATCGCCACGTCGTCGACGAACAGCGCGATGTCCGTGCCGTGGTCCGCGTCGAAGCCGCGGATCAGGTACTGGTTCGCCTTGCCGCCGCCGGCGTGCTGGCCGACCTCGAGCCCGGGCGTGACCTCGAGCAGGTCGCCGGGGTCGTCGCTCACGCTCCGCAGCTCGAAAGATCTCGAGTCGCGCACGAACGCCGAGGCCGCGCTCACGGGCCGGCGCTCGCGCACGTCCACGGTGTAGGTGGGAGCGGCGGCCTCCTCGGAGGACGCAGCGGGAGCGAGGGCCAGGACGAGCAGCAGCGGGAGATGTCGCATGAACGGGTGGGGTAGTGGCGCCCGCGAAGACCGACCAGAGATCGGAGTTCGTACCGTTCAGAGGACGGCGAGGATCACGCTGAGCAGGTGCTCGGTGGCGTGGTGGAGCGGCTCGACGAGCGGGAGCGCGGTGGCCACGAGCGCGGCGGCGGCGATGGAGGCGCGCGCCGCGCCGGCGGGCGCCGCCGGCTCCGCGAGCAGGCTCTCGATGCGGGGCGGCACGGCGCTGTCGCCGAACGAGGCCGCGAGCGCGCCGGCTCCGGCGCGCGGCCAGGCGCGGGCGAGCTGCTCGACCGCCAGCACCGTCTCGGCCACGAGCAGGCGGTCGCCCGCGCGCTCCGCGGCGGCCTCGTCGCAGGCGCGCTCGCTCGCGAGCGCGAGCTCGGCGAGCAGCGCGCGGCGCACCGGTGGCAGGTGCGGCCACGAGAGCGCCTCCGCGAGGAGCATGCGCAGGGCGTCGCGCCGGCGCGCGTGCGCGCGCTCGTGGTCGAGCACCACGGCGAGCGCCGCCGGCGCGAGCGCCCGCACCAGCCCCTCCGACACCACGATGCGCGGGCGGAGCGCGCCGAGCGCCAGCGAGAGCGGCGCGTCGCTGGGCAGCAGCTCGACGTCCGGAGCGAGGCGGGCGGGCTCGCTCGCCGCGAGCCGCGCGAGCGCGCGCTGCGCCCGCGCCAGCCGCGCGCCGCCGTGGAGCAGCGCGAGCCCGAGGCCGCCCGCGCCGAGCCCGACGAGCGCGCTCGCGACGCCGCCCCGCGCCGCGGCCAGGTGGTGGAGGCACAGGTGCGCGTGCTCGACGTGCCGTGGGCAGTGATCGGCGCCGAGGAGGGCCGGCAGCAGACACAGCGCGATCGCGAGCGGCGGGAGCGCGCTCGGCGCCACGGCCGCGAGCAGCAGCGCCCTTGCCGCCGCGGCCGGGTGCTTCCGCCGCCACGCGCGGCGGAGCGCGGGCCAGAGCGCCGCGGTCGCGAGCGAGATCCCCGCCGCGAAGACGAGCGCCGCAAGCGTGGCGAGCTCCGCGAAGCCGAGCCAGCGCGTCATGGCTTCTCTCCGCGCCGCTCGCGCCGGCGCTCGCGCAGCAGCGCCTCGAGCTCCGCGAGGCGCTCGTCGCCGGCCCGCACCGTCCAGTCCACGAAGGCGGCGGCCAGCAGCCTGGGCTCCGAGCCGGGCGTGGCCTCGAGCAGCGCCGCGAGCTCCTCCCGCATCCAGTCCTGCCGCGAGACGCCCGCCTGGTACTCGAAGGCGCGCCCGAGCTTGCGCCGCTCGGCCAGGCCCTTCCGCACCAGCCGCTCGAGCGCCGAATGCACCGTGTTCGGCGAGATGCCGCGCGGCTCGCCCACCGCGCGGTGCACCGCCTTCACGTCGCCGGCGCCGCCCGACCAGAGCTGGTCGAGCACCGCGCGCTCGAGCGCGCCGAGGCTCGGCCGGCGGCGGGCGCGAGGAGGGGGGACCACAGCGTGGGCCAGCCTAACACGCCAGACTCCCCCGGGGTCAGGCGCCGCCCGCGTCCTGCCGATCCCATCCTCCATGCGTCGCATCGCACTCCTCCTCGCGCTCGCGCTGTTGGCGCTCTCCTGCGCTCGAAGTACGACCGTCTGGCGCATGCGGATCCGGGGCTCGGCCACGGACTTCACCGTGGAGCGCGTGGTGGCCCGCGGCGGCTACCTCGACGTGATCCTCCAGGGCCAGTCGACGCTGCGGACGTTCATCCCGGACGCGGTGGATTGCCGCCACGTCGTGAAGAAGGGCGCCGCGGTCCGCTACGAGTGGGACGGCGCGATGGGGGTGGTGGCGGAGCCGCTCGGGAGCCGGCGCTGCCAGGTGGTCGGCATCGGCAGCCTGCCGGAGTGGCGGCTGACGCGGCCGGAGGACACGGGCCTGCCGCAGGGCCGGGCGCTGCCGCGCGAGCTGGCGCGCTACCGCGTGGTGTTCCGCGACAAGGATGTGATCCTCGCGCGCGGCTACTTCCCGCTGACGCGCCACCTCGGCTGGGTCGGCCCCGCCGAGGCGATCGTCGTGATGCGCAACACGCCGGGCTGCATGCGCGGGCCGGCGGCGCTCCGCACCGCGAGCCTCGAGTACTTCCCGTCCGGCGAGCGCGTGCTCGGCCTGGTCGCGAGGGACCGCTGGTGCGACGTCGAGGCGCTGCTGCTCCCGCTCGCGGCTGCGAAGTAGCGCAAGCGGCGCGGCTTCGCGACGCGCGCAGTGAGCCGAAGGCGAACGGAGTCACGACAGCCACGTCCCGGCGCCGGAACGTTTCTGCGAGCTCAGCTCGGGTCGTCGTGCGAGAGCGTGCAGCCGCGCTGGGGCGTGTCCCCGCGCAGCGCGCGCGCCCGCTCGGCGTCGATGCCCGCGCCCGAGGCGGCGGCGTCATCGAGCCAGCGGCGGCCCTCGGCGAGCGCGCGCTTGTCGCCCCGGCGCGCGCCGTCGCAGAGCAGCGCCGCGCCGAGCTCGAGCCGGTAGCGCGGGCGCTCCTCGATCGCGACGGCCCGGCGCGCGAACCCGACCGCGCGCGCGGCGTCGCTGCGCTGGCCCGTCGCCCAGCCCATCCACTCGGAGTCCGGCATCAGGCGGAAGTAGACGGAGGCGCCGTAGTAGAGCGCGGCCTCTTCGCTGCCGCTCGCGTCCGTGTGCCGCGGCGGATTCGCGAGGCACTCGTGCAGCAGCCGCCCCGCCTCCCGCACCGTGCCGACGGCCTGCGCGAGCCCGTGCACGCTCGCGAGCCGCGCCGTGCCGGCGAACTCGTAGAGGCAGCACTCTGCGCAGTCGGGCGCGAGCGTGCGGCCGCCGTGGGCCCAGTCGCGCGCGCGGCCGTAGAACGCGGCGCGCTCGGCGTCGTCGAGCTTCGGGTTCGCCTCGGCGTGCCGCAGCAGGTCGCGGGCGATGCGCCAGTGGAGCTGGCCGTCGCTGGGCGCGCTGGCGAGCGCCTCCTCGAGCAGCGCGGCGGCGCCGAGCAGGTCGCCTTGCAGCTCGAGCGCCTCGCTGCGCGCCACGGTGTTCGAGCCGGGCACGTTGGCGACGACGGTCTGGCTGGCCGCCGCCGTGGCACCCGACAGGCAGAGCCCGAGTGCGAGAGCCGAGAGCCTCGTTCGCTGTCTCGCTGCCTGCATCTACTTGCGCCTCCCCCGGCCCGTCGCCGGTGGACGCCCCCGTTGGTGTCTCCGAGGAGTGCCACGTTACACCCGTTCCGTGACGCAGTGGGGGGCAAAACGCCCCCGCCGTTCGCGTCCCCGCCGGGCCCCCCTCGCTGACGCGGTGCGGCAAGCGTGTGATAGCCTGCGCGCCTTCCGCGGAGGCCCCGTGCTCACCGTCTACCACCTCAACGAATCGCGCTCGGTCCGCGTGCTCTGGCTGCTCGAGGAGATCGACGTCCCCTACGAGATCGTGCGCTTCCAGCGCGACCACACGCGGCGGGCGCCGGCCGAGCTCATGAAGATCCACCCGCTCGGCAAGTCGCCGGTGATCCGGGACGGCGACCTGCTGCTCGCCGAGTCGGGGGCGATCGTCGAGTACCTGGTCGAGCGCCACGGCGGCGGGCGCCTCGCGCCCCGGCCCGACACGGCCGCCTGGGGCCGCTACCTGCAGTGGCTCCACTTCGCCGAGGGCTCGGCCATGCTGCCGCTGCTGCTCGAGCTGTTCCTCGGCATGGGCCTGATCCCGGGCGGCAAGGACGGCCTGCTGTTCGGCTTCGTCAAGGCCGAGCTGGGCCGCCAGCTCGACTACGTCGAGCAGGAGCTGGGCGACCGCGAGCACCTGCTCGGCGCCTTCACCGCCGCCGACGTGATGATGGGCTTCCCGCTCGACCTCGCGGAGCGGCAGGGGCACCTCGCGGGGCGCGAGCGGCTGCTCGCCTACCTCGCGCGGCTCCGCGCGCGGCCGGCGTACCAGCGCGCGCAGGCGGCGGCCTAGGACCGACCGGGGATGAGCGCCCCCCCGGTCGCGCCCGCTCGCCGCGGGCTCGCGGTGCTGTTCGCCGTCGTGATCCTCGATCTCGTCGGCTTCGGCGTCGTGATGCCGGTGCTGCCGTACTGGGCGCAGGAGTTCGGCGCCGACGCCCTCGTCTTCGGCCTGATCCAGAGCTCCTACGCGGTGGCGCAGTTCGTGTGTGCGCCGCTCTGGGGTCGGCTCTCCGATCGCGTCGGCCGGCGACCGGTGCTGCTCGGGACGATCGCCGGCACCGCCCTCGCGATGCTGGCCACCGGGCTCGCGCCATCGCTCGCCTGGCTGTTCGCGGCGCGCCTGCTGGCGGGCGGCTTCGCGGCGAACATCAGCGTAGCCTCGGCCTACATCGCGGACGTGACGCCGCCCGAGGAGCGCACGCGCTTCATGGGCCTGCTCGGCGCGTCGTTCGGCATCGGCTTCGTGCTCGGGCCGGCCATCGGCGGCGTGCTCGCTCCGTACGGGCACGCGGTGCCGATGTTCTTCACGGCGGGCCTCGCGGCCTTGAACTGGTGCATCGCCGCGGCTCGCCTGTCCGAGCCGGTGCGTCACGAGGCGCGCGCCGGCGCGGGCGGGCGCTTCGCGCCGCTGCGCGATCGCACTGTGCGCGGGGTGGTGCTCGCCAACCTCGTCTTCTCCCTCGCCGTGACGCAGCTCGAGACCCTCATCGCCTACCTGCTGATGGATCGCTTCGGCTGGCAGAACGGACGGGGCCTGGCCTTCATCCTGGTGGGGATGGCGGTCGTGATGGGCGGCATCCAGGGCGGCGCCATGAAGGCCCTCTCCGCGCGCTACGCCGAGCGCCAGCTCCTGGTGAGCGGCGTGGTGGTGCTCGCGCTCGGCTTCGCGGGCGTGCCGCTCGCGCCCACGGTCGCAGGGCTCCTCGTAGCGCTCGGGCTCGCTGCGGTGGGGCGCGCCGTCGCGCAGCCCGCGCTGCTCTCCCTCGCGTCGCAGGCGGCGCCTCCGGAGGAGCGCGGCGCCGTGATGGGCGTGTTCCAGTCGAGCGCGTCCCTCGCGCGCGTGTTCGGCCCCGCGCTCGGCGGCGTGCTCTACGCGCTAGCGCTGCCCTACCCGTTCTGGCTGGCGAGCGCGCTGCTCGCCGGCGTCGCGCTCGGCGCCCGCGCCCTGCCGCGGGGCGCGGTGGGCAGTGCTTCGCCTGGCGATCGCTAGGAATCAGTCCGGTCTATCGATCTCGCACCCGTCGTCGGTCCGCGAAGATCGTCGCCGCGCCCGCGACGAACACAGCTGGTGTAATGAGGAATGAGGGGAAGGGCGCACTTAGGTATCGATCGACATCTACCACTGACATGATCCCGAAGAAGAGAAGAAACACCCTGTCCATCCTTCTTCCCGGAACGGCGAGGAACAGGATACTCGCGGCGACCTTCGAGATCACAAAAGCAACAAGGAGACCAATGACAGCCTTCGGGGCCTCAAGCTTGTTGGCCTCATACGCCGGCCCGATAGCTACTAGACCCGACAAGAGCCCGAGAGCAGCGGCCGACCATCGCACCAACGAACGCATCCCCTCTAGTCCTTTACAACCAAGCCCGCCGCAGGACCCGTTGCCAGGGGATCCCCGCTCGAGTCGTCCCGCCGAGAAAGACGACCGTACTCGCCGCGAAGACGAGTGGCATGACGAGGAGGAAGGGCCCGACGCCCAAGAGTCCATTGGGAAGCATGGAGGGTGTCGGCCCACGATGGCACAGAGGGGGTGATGGCTCAGCCCCGCAGCGGCATCGCCGACGCGATCACCCAGGCCAGGAACAGGGCCTGGAGCGTGGCGCTCGCGAGGCGGTTGCCGCCGCCCGCGTGGATGGCGGCGCCGACTACCTCGCCGAGGATCAGCACCAGCGCGAGCGGCACGAACAGCAGCGTCACCACGGGGGGAAGGACGCCGAGCGCGATGCCGAGCCCGAGCGCGGCGAGCGTGAGGGCGCGGCCGGCGAGGCCGAGCGCGAGCGAGCCGAGCGCCCCCCCGCGGCGCACGCTGTGCTCGAAGCCCAGGAAGAAGGGCAGCAGCAGCACCGCGAGCTCGACGCCCGCCCACGCGCGCGCGGGGCCCGGCGTCAGGCTGTGGGTCAGGCCGCCGAGCGGCGCGACCAGCGCGTAGAGCGCCGCGAAGCCGGCGACGCCGACGAGCAGGCCCCGCGCCGTGTCGCTGGGGGCGCCGTCCTCGGGCTCCGGCAGCAGACGCTCGCCGCCGAGCGCGATGAGGGCGCACAGCAAGAGGCCCGCGGAGAGGAACAGCCCGCCGAGCACGTCGGCCACGTCGAGCGCGAGGAAGGCGGCGAGCGGCGCGGCGGACGCGAGCGGGAGGGCGGCGAGCAGGGCGACCGCGAGGCCGCCGAGCGCGGCCCAGCTCCGCCGCTCGCGGCGCGGCCAGGCGGGTGCCACCGCGCCCAGCGCGAGCCCGAGGCCCGCGAGCGTGAGCGGGAGCAGCGCCGCCGCGATCAGCACGGGCGCCGCGCGCGGCTCGGCGAGGTCGGGCTCGCTCGTCGGCTCGATGGCGAAGCTGGCGTCGAGCCACGCGATCATCTCGCGCGCCGCGGCCTTCGACCAGAGGATCGTGGTGTGGTCGTTGCCGGGCATCTCGACCGCGCGCACGGCGTCGCGTCCGGCGAACGAGCCGACCTCGCCGCCGTCGGCGCCGTCCGCGCCCGCCAGGCGCGCCGCGATGCGCGCCGCCCCGTTGCGGATCCGCTCGGGATCCCGCTCCGCGTAGATGAACAGCGCGTTCGGCGGGCGCAGCGGCCCGAGCAGCACCCAGCCGCCCGAGATCAGCACGGCCGCGTCCACGCCGACATCGCGCTCGGCGAAGCGCAGCGCCGCACCCGCGCCCATCGAGTGGCCGATCACCGCCAGCCGCGTGCCGTCCACCCACGACGACGCGCGCAGCCAGTCGGCCGCGGCCGACAGATCCTCGAACAGGTTCGCGTCCTCCGGGTCCCGGCCGAAGGGGCGGGTGTTCGTGCCGTGGCCGCGGACGTCGATCGCGAGCACGCCGTAGCCCGCGCTCGCGAGCCGGCGCGCGAGCATGCCCATGCCGGCGCGGTCGGCGCTGTAGCCGTGCACGAGCAGCACCGCGGGCGGGCCGTTGCCGGCCCCGGGCGGGTCGGGAAAGCGGAACCCGCTCACCGCACCCGGCCCGGGCAGGTAGAACGTGGCCGGGATCCCGCCGGGAACCACCAGGTCGAGATGCGGCGGGCCGCCGCGCTCGGCGCGGCCCAGCCAGGCCAGGCAGGTGAGGTGCGCGAGCAGGGCGAGCACGGCGAGCGTTCGCATCACGCGCCGCAGCATACGTGAGTCCGCCGCCGCGGCGCGAAGCCGCGTTCGTCATAATCCGCCGCGGGGAGGGCCGCGCATGGAGGGGGGTTCGGGGCTCTGGACGTCGTGGCTGTCGCGACCGGTTCGCATCGCGCTCGCGAGCTGGGCCGCGCTGCTGTTCGTGCTGCTGTTCGCGCTCACCTGCACCACCTACGTGGCGCCGAACGAGGTGGGGATCCTCGAGAGCCGGCTGATCCCGCCGTCGGGCATCCGCCCCGGCCTGCTCGGGGGCGGGCGAATCCACGTGCGCCTGCCCGGGCAGACCATCCACGTGTTCCCGACCGACCTGCAGGTGCTCGAGTTCGTCACCGACCGCGAGGAGTTCGAGACGTTCGACTCGACCCGGGTGCGCATCGAGCGCTCGGTCGAGGTGAACACCTCGGACGGCTCGCGGGTCAGCGTGGACGTGACGGTGATGTACCGCCTCGACGACGCCGCGACGGTGATGCGGCAGTCGGGCCCGGGGCGGCTGTACGAGACGAACGCCGTCGTCCCGAAGTCGATCGCGGCGCTGAAGAAGAACCTCGGTGAGATGGTCGCGGAGGACTTCTACGACGTGCGGAAGCGCGTGGCCAAGCAGAGCGCGGCGCAGGCGCAGATCGCGGCGGAGCTGAAGGATCGCGGCATCAGCGTCGCGCACGTGCTGGTGCGCCAGTACCGCTACAACGCGGCGTACCAGGCCGAGATCGAAGAGAAGAAGATCCAGGACCAGCTCAAGTTCACGCGCCAGAGCGAGGCGGACGCCGCCAAGGAGCTGGCGAAGAAGCAGGAGATCGAAGCCACCGGCAAGGCGACCGTCGCGATCGAGACGCAGCGCGGCCAGGCCGAGGTCACCAAGATCCGGGCCGAGGGCGAGTCGTACAAGCGCACCCGCATCGCCGAGGCGGACCTGCTGGTGCAGCTCGCGACGGCGAAGGGCACCGAGCTCCAGAACGCGGCCTACCGCGGCTCCGGCTCCGAGAACCTCGTCGGCCTCGAGATGGCGGAGGTGCTGCAAGGCCTCGAGGTGATCGTGGTGCCGGCCGGCGGCAAGGGCGGCTTGAATCCGCTCGACCTCGACCAGGCGCTCCGCATGTGGGGCATCGAGGGAGGCGGCCAATGATCCGCCGGAGCCTGGCCCTCGCGGCGTCGGTGCTGCTCTTCACGCTGCTCGCCTTCCTGCTGTTCGGGCTGCGCTCGACGGGCTCGACGCAGGTGGGCATCCGCGTCGGCAAGCTGTTCGGCGCCGACCGCATCGTGCCTCCCGGCACCACGGTGCTCTACTCGCCCGTGCTGCACGACTGGTACCTCTACGACACCAAGACGCAGACGCTCGAGATGCGCGTGGATCCGAGCAGCAAGCGCGCGGCCGACCCCGGCGAGGACCTCGAGTTCAAGACGCGCGACGGCAACGACATCAGCGTGGACGTGACCGTGCTCTATCACGTGGATGCGCAGACGGCGCCGAGCCTGCTGCGCTCGGTCGCGGCCTCGATGGAGGAGGTGAAGTTCCTGGTGGTCCGCCCGCTCGCGCGCTCGCTGCCCCGCGACGCGCTGAACGAGCTCTCTTCCGAGGAGTTCTACGATTCGGATCTGCGGGCTGCGAAGGAGGCGCTGGCGCTCGAGTCGCTGGCGCGCTCACTCGCTCCGTTCGGCATCACCTGCGAGCGCGTCGTGCTCGGCAACTACCGCTTCCACGAGAAGTACCAGGACGCGATCGACGCGAAGAAGGTCGCGGACCAGGCCGTGAACAAGAACCGCTCCGCCGCGGAAGCGGCGGTCAAGGAGTGGGAGCGCGAGCTCGAGAAGACGCGCGGCGAGGTCGGGCAGCGCATCGCGGCCGAGCGCGGCAAGACGCAGCAGCTGCGGCTCGAGGCGGACGCGTACTACGAGGCGAAGAAGCTCGAGGCCGACGCGGTGCTCGCGGAGCGCACCGCCAGCGCCGAGGGCATCCAGAAGCTGCGCGACGCCATGAGCGGGCCGGGCGGCCGCACGCTCGTGAAGCTGCGCGTGGCGGAGGCCCTGAAGAAGAAGCGGATCGTGCAGTTCCCGTCCTCGGACGGCGCGCTCAACCTGCAGCGCACCGACGTGAACGACTTCCTGCGCACGATGGGGCTGGAGGCGCTCTCGCGCGAGCCCGCCGCCCCGCGTTAGGCTGACCGCATGACACCCCCCCTCCCCCGGCTCCGGATCGCGCCGCTGCTGCTCCTCCTGCCGCTCGCTGCCTGCGCCACGCGGCCGATCGTCTACCCGAACGAGAAGCTGCGCGAGTCGGGCCAGGTGGCCGTGCGGGCCGACACCGACGCGTGCCTCGCCGAGGCCGACGAGTACCTCGAGGACGGGCGTGTGCCGGAGATGGCGAAGCGCACCGGCGAGGCCGCCGTGGTGGGCGGCGCGGCCGGCGCTGCGGTGGGCGCGGTCAAGAGCAGCGTCGGGCGCGGCGCGGCGGCGGGCGCCGCCGGCGGCGCGGCGGCCGGCGTCGCGCACGGCCTGTTCCACTGGAACGACCCCGATCCCGTCGAGAAGCGCTACGTGGAGATGTGCCTCGGCGAGCGCGGCTACGAGGTGATCGGCTGGAAGTAGCCCGCGGCCGCGGGCAGCCGCTTCGGCGCCAGCGGACGCGTCGCGCCGCGCCGCACGCCCCAGCGCGTGAGCAGCACGCGCTCCGCGTCGAGCGGCGCGTCCGCGAGCTTGCACTCGCGGCCGAGGATCATCGTGGCGCGCTGGTCGGGCCGGTAGCGCGGCCAGGTCGGCAGCCGGTCGTGACCCGGGTTGCCCGAGCGCGCGAAGCCGAGCCAGGAGCGCTGGAGGCGGCGCGCGAAGCGCGACCCCTCGCCGGACAGGCCCGAGAGCGGCCGCACCAGCGGGCTGCTCTCGTTGCCGAACACGAAGGGGATCTCGATCGCGTGGCAGGCGCCGAGCGCTCGGCGCAGCGCGGGAGCACGCCACGTGATCAGGTAGGAGTGCACGGAGCCGCCGCCCTCGTGCTGCGCCTCGGCTAACCGCGCCGACGGCGCATGGAACACGCGCGACGTCTGGAACGCGCTCCACACCTCGCGCGGCGATCGCGCCGCGCTCCGCTCGCCGAGCGCGCGCAGGAAGTCGCGCGCGGCCTCGCCGGGGGGCGGCCCATCGTCCGGCAGCACGGCGGCCAGGCGCGCGAGCAGGTCGGCGTCGTCGAAGCGGCCGATGCCGGGATCGACCAGCCCGAACAGCTTCCATTCCTCGAGCGTCGCGCCGGTGAGCAGCGGAATCTGGGCCGTCGCGCCGCGGCGGATCGCGTCGAGCGGCTGCTCGGGGACGATGTCGCCGTCCACGGTGGGCAGGAACACCATCAGCGTGTTCCAGTCCGCGAGGTCCGCCATCACCCCGCGCTGCGCTTCGAGCAGCGTCTCGAGCGGGATCCTGCCCAGCTTGGCGTGGGAGGGGGGCGGGCCGCCGAGCCGGCGCAGCAGGGCCGAGGCGACCCGCGCGGCCTCCTCGCGTTCGATCACGTGGTCCGCGGCGCCGCTCTGGCAGATCGCGCGCCGGATCAGCCCCCGCGCGCGCGGCGCGCCGAGCAGCGTGGCCACGCTCATGCCGCCGGCCGACTGGCCGAACACCGTGACGTTCCCGGGGTCGCCGCCGAAGCGGTCGATGTGGTCGCGCACCCACTCGAGGGCGGCGATCTGGTCGCGGATGCCGAGGTTCGTGCTGTCGGCGAGCTCGCCGCCGAGCACGCTGCCGAGGTGCGCGAAGCCGAGCGCGCCGAGCCGGTAGTTGAGCGTCACGACCACCACGTCGCCGCGCTCGGCGAGCCGGTGGCCTTCGTACAGGAGCGTCGAGCCCGAGCCGACCAGGAAGCCGCCGCCATGGATCCAGACCAACACGGGGCGCCGCGCCCCATCGAGGCCGGGCGTGAAGACGTTGAGGTTCAGGCAGTCGTCGCCGGGACTGCGCACCGCGGCGTTGATCCAGCTGAAGAAAGGCAGCGCGTACTGCGGTGAGGCCGGTCCGGAGCGCGTGGCGTCGCGGACGCCCGCCCAGGGCGTCGCCGGCTGCGGGGGGCGGAAGCGCAGCACGCCGGTCGGCGCCGCGGCATAGGGAACGCCGCGAAAGACGTGCAGCCCGCGCTCGCTCGCGCCCTGGAGCCGCCCCGCGCTGGTCTCGACGACCGACGACACGTTCGCCCTCTCACCCTCCCCAGAGTCCGCGCATCATACGCAATTGCGCGGTGACTGTGAGTCTTCCGATCGGCGGGACGCGAGCTCAGCCTGAGCTGCGCGTCCGCTCGAGCTCGGCCGGCAGGGTGCGCGCCGCCAGGAAGAAGTGGACGGCGGACCACAGGTAGAGCGCGCTGCTCCACGCGAGGCCGGCCCGGAGGCCCGCTCCGCCGCCGCCGGCCGTCGCGTCGCTCACCACGCCGGCGAGCAGCGGGCCGAGGCCGAGGCCGAACAGCACGAGCAGCGAGTTCAGCACGGCGCTGATCAGTCCGCGCACGCGGATCGGTGCGAGCGCCTGCGTGACCGCGCCGACCGCCGGCGCGTGGACGACTGCCGCCGTGGTGCCGAGCGCGAGGAGCCCCAGCGCGGCGCCGGCCTCGGGCGCGAGGTATGCGGCCAGCGACGCGGGGAAGGCGATCGCGCAGCACGCCGCAGGCAGCAGCAGCGCGCCGCGGGCGTTGCGCGCCCACATGCGGTCGGTGAGGATGCCGCCGGCCACCGCGCCGAGCGTGGCGAGCAGGCCGATGCCGCCCGCCGCGAGCCCGGCGCTCTCGATCGGTAGCGCGTGCGCGCGCTGGAGGAAGGCCGGCCCCCACTGCGCGCCGGCGAACAGGGCCATGCTCGCGAGGATCGCGGCCGCCGCCATGTGCCGGAAGGTGCGCAGGGCGGCGATCGTCGCGAGCGCGTCGGCGAGGCGCGGCGGATCGCCAGTCTCGTGCGCGCGGCCCTCCGACCAGCCGCGCGGCGGCTCGCGCACGACGGCGCGGAAGAGCACGGCGAAGGCGAGCCCGAACGCGCCGAAGCCCGCGAAGGTCGCGCGCCACCCGAACGCGCCGATGCCCCACGCGCCCACGAAGAGCGCGAGGAACACGCCGATCGTCGCGCCCATCGCGACGATGCCCATGGTGGTGGCGCGCCGCTCGGGCGGCACGAAGTCCGCGACGAGCGGCCCGTTCGTGGCGCCTGCGGCGGACTGGCCGACGCCCACCACGATGCGCGTAGCGACGAACGAGACGAAGCCGCCGACCGCGAACGCCAGCGCCGTCCCGACGCTCCAGGCCACGATGCCGAGCGCGTACAGGCTCCGGCGGTCGGTGCGATCGGCGACGCGTCCCAGCACGAGCACGGCGCCGCCGTACGCGAGCGCGAACGCGGTGACGAGCCAGCCCATCTGCCCGTCGCTGAAGCCGAGCTCGGCGCGGATCGGCTCCACCGCGATGGCAAGGACCTGCCGGTGCATGAACTCCAGCGCCACGGCCGCCACGAGCAGGGCGACGACGGCGCGAACGTACCGCGGCGAGTAGTGAGGGGACTCCACGTTATCGACGAACGAAGGTGCCCGCGCCCTCGATCGCGCCGGCCTCGAAGCGGCTCGGCCGCCACGAGAGCGTCACGTGGTCGGGCTCGCCCTCGTCGAAGTCGTTCATGGAGATGTTGAGCCGCAGCGCGTCCCACGTCTGCCCGCGCCGCTCGTCGAGCACCGCGGCGGGCACCGCGACCTCGACGGCGTAGCCGGTGTCCGTGCGGCGCACCGCGTGGCGCACGCCCTCGGGCGTGCCGCCCGCGAACAGGCGCATGATCGGGTCGGGGCGCGTCTCCTGGAGCGCGATCAGGGGGCTCACCATCTTCGCCATCGCGCCGCTGCGGATCGCGACGAAGGTCTCCTCGTTCTTCGAGCGCTCCGGGTCGGGCCGGGCGTCGAGGTTCAGCGAGACGTGGTCCTGATCGCGCGCCACCTCGTCGGGCGATGCCACGATCGAATCGTCCTGCACGTCGACGCCGACGTAGAGGAACTCGCGGTCCTGGCGCACGCCGAAGCGGAAGGAGCCGTCCGCGACGCCGCGGTGGATGCCGTGGCCGCTCCGCTCGCCCGGCTCGTCCACCACGAACGGCAGGCGCCCCCACTCGCCGAGGTCGCCGTCCACGGTCGCGCCGCGCGCCACGCGCACCGCGTCGAAGCGGCGCTCGGGCAGCACGGCGAGCTCGCGTTCGAGCGTCAGCGTCTCGCCGCCGAGGTCCTGCGTCTCGAGCGTGAACTGGGCGCGCGCCGGGGCGAGCGACTCGTACGCGCGCGTGGCGCGCGCGCTCACGGGCACCTCGAACGTCGCGACGCCGCCGGGCTCGATCACGACGGTCTCCTGCACCTCGTCGGGCACGATGTCGCGGCTCGGCAGGTAGCGCGCCGTCACGGCGAGGTGGCGCGCGCCCGGGTTCGCGACCGAGAAGCGTGCGGTGGCGCGGCTGAAGTAGCGGCTCCGGCTCACCATCGGTTCGGCCACCACGGCGTCCTCGAGCTGCTGCACGAGCTGACGCATCTCGGTGTCGACCACGTCGCTCGGCAGGATGCCGTCGAGCCGCAGGTTCGCGATCACCGGACCTTCCTTCGTCATGCTCACCTGGGCCACGTGATCGAACTCGCCCCAGGGCGTGCCGCGCATGCGGCTGCCGCCGCCCGTCGTCGCGAGGGTGATGTACTGGCGCTGGCTTCGGGTGTGCTGCGTGTAGCGGTGGAAGTGTCCGGCGAACACGGTGTGCGGGCGGTCCGCGAGGAGCGCCTCGACCTTCAGCCAGTCGGGATTCGGCCGCGGCGAATCCCAGAGCGGCTGGTGGATCAGCACGAAGGTCCAGCGTGCGCCGGTGTTCTCGGCCAGCACGCGCTCCACGAAGGCCATCTGCTCCGCCTGCGTCCACGGCCCGGGCAGCGAGCTGCGCGGGTCGTGCACCATCCCGAACAGCTCGGAGTTCAGCGCCAGGAACAGAACGCCCTTGTAGCTGAAGTGGTAGAAGGAGGGGCCGAAGCGCGACTTCCACTCTTCCGCCATCACCGCGTTGCTCATGTCGTGGTTGCCGACCACGTAGAAGAAGGGCATCTGGAGCCGGCCCACGAAGCCCTCGATCTCGTCCCACTCGCGGTCGAGCACGGCGCCGTCGTCGGTGTAGCCCTCGATCAGGTCGCCCACGCTCACGACGAACTCGGGCCGCACCAGGTTCAGCTTGCCCATTCCGCTCTCGAACACGCCGTCGCGGTGCTCGCCGGTGCGGTCGGTCACCACGGCGAAGCGGAACTCGTCGGGATCGGCGGCGGGCGCGAGGCCGGTCCACGGCACCTGCTCGGGCGGACTGTCCACCTCGGCGTCGAAGCGCGCCGGGTAGTGGCCGGCGAAGAGCGTGCCGCAGCCCGCGGCGAGGCCGAGCGCGAAGGCGAGCGCGAGATTGGATCGGGTCATGACTTCTCCTGGACGAGCCCGCGGCGGCGCAGCTCGCGCTCGAGTCGCGCCCCGTCCGAGCTCTTCGGCGGGCTCTTCCTCTCGGCCGGGAGCTTCCCGGCCGCGTCGAGGAACATCTTCGCGCCGTCGTAGGTGATCCACTTCTCGGGGACCACCTCGAGGATCACGCGGAGCGGCGAGTCGAGGCGCTGCTCGAAAGCGCGCGCCTGCCGCTCGTCGGGCTGGAGGTGACGCGCGAACGCGGGATAGAACCAGGCCTTCGTCTCCGCGTCCTCGCGGACCCGGCAGCGGCCCTTCGCGGTGATCGACTTGCCCGCGGCGAGCTTCGAGCCCGTGCTGCTCACCACCACGGTGACGCGCGGGTCGCGCCGCACGGCTTCGATCCGATGCCGGTGCGCGCCGGCGGTCAGCCAGAAGCGCCCGTCGCGCCACAGATACGACATGATCACGCCCATGGGCCAGCCGTCGCGCGTGGACCAGTTGAACACGCACTCGGCATGCGAGCGCAGCAGCTCCTCGCGCAGCTCGTCGTCGAGCGCGTAGACCGAGACCTGCTCGTAGTCTTCGATGCGGGCCAGCGCGATTCTCCGGGCGACCGCAGCTTGCGGGGGCCGGGCAGGCGCGTCAACCGATGCGCGCGAGCATGGCCTCGGCGCCGACCTGCGCGCACGCGGCGCGCGCCTCGTCATGGAGCTCGCGCGCCGCCTGGCGCTCGCCGCGCAGCTCGGCGAGCCGCGCCAGCGCGTAGCTGACCGGCCCGCCGTAGCACACCGCGAGCGGCAGCACCGCGTGTCGCTCGGCATACGGCGCGAGCAGCTCGGCGAGGGCTCCGGCGCGATCGCCGTCCCCGAGCTCGGCGCACAGGTGCGCAAGCTCGACCAGCGTGGCGGTCCAGCGCAGGTTGCGCGGCACGTCGGCGAAGTCGCGCGCGGCGAGCGTGCTCCAGCGCGCGTGTGCGTCGCGCGGCCGGCCGCCAGCGAGCTCGGCGCGCGCCACCACGGCCTGCACCCAGTAGGTCGGCCCCTCGCGCGCCCGCAGCGCCGGCGCCAGCACGGCGAGGAGCGCCTCGGTGTCGCCCCGCTCGCGCGCGAGCAGCGCGCGGTGCGCGTTCGCGCAGCCGCGCGCGTAGGGGTGCTCGGCGCGCAGCCCCACCGACAGCGCCGCCTGCACGCGCGCCTCGACCTCGTCGAGCCGCCCCTCGAGGAGCGCCACGCCGGTGTCGTAGACCTCGAGGTGCCAGCGCATCCCGAGGTGCGGGCGCGCTCCCGCGATGCGCTGCGCGGCCGCGCGCAGGCGCAGCGCCCCCGGCCGGTCGCCGAGCTCGAAGTGGTCGCCCGCCACGTCGAGCAGCGCGATCAGCGTGCGGTCTGCGCTCCGGGAGGCGCCTGCCACCGTCTCGAGCTCGCGCGCCAGCGCGGCTCGCTCGGCGAGGCCGTCGGGGCCGCCGATCGAGAAGTGAAGCGTGTAGAGCGCGTCCTGGAGCGCGTCGGGATCTCCCGCGGCGCGCGCCAGCTCGACCGCACGCCGCGCCACGCGCGCCGCGTTCTCGTGCGCGTTCCGGACGTCGAGGTAGGCGAGGCGCGTCACGAGCCGCGCCTCCTCGACGCTGCCCGGGTCGGCGAGCGCGGCCAGGGCCTCCTCGACGGACGCGTGCGCGGCCTCGTCCCGCACGCCCCACTCCTGGAGGTCGAGCAGGCCGATCGCGGCGCGCGCCATCTCGCGCGGGCGGGCGAGGGCACGCGCCAGCTCGAAGGCCTCGCGCGCGCTCTGCCGGCGCCGCGAGCGCTCGCCCGCGAGCCGCCATGCCTCCATGCAATCGAGCGCGAGCGCGAGGCGGCGCTCGGGGTCGCAGCCGGGCACCTGCTCGAAGGCCGTGCGCGCCTGCTCGTAGTGGAGCGCCGCCTGCTCCCAGGCCCCGAGCCGAGAGCTGCGATCCGCGGCGCGCAGCGCCGCCTCGCATGCGCGCCCGGGGTCGCCGACGGCGAGCGCGCGGTGGTGATGGTGCGCGAGCTCGGCGAGCACGGCGCTCGGGTCGCCCGCGTTCTCCCGCTCGAGGTGCTCGGCCGCACGCAGGTGGAGTCGCGCGCGCGCGCCCGGGGTGAGCGCCGCCAGCGCGGCCTCCTGGAAGAGCGCGTGCGTGAAGCGGAAGCTCGCCGCGGCGGACGGCGCGGGCTCGAGCACGCCCGCCGCCACCGCCTCGTCGATGCGGTCGAGCGCGTCCGAGCGCTCGAGCCCCGCCACCGCGGCGGCCGCCGCCAGCTCGAAGTCGCGCCCGAGCACCGCCGCGGCGGCGACCAGCGCGGTCGCGGCCGCAGAGAGCCGCTCGAGCGGGCGCCGGATCAGGTCGAGCGCTCGCGCGGGCAGCACCACGCCCTCCCGCGGCACGCGCTCGGGCTGCGCGAGCGCACCACGCTCCGCGAGCAGGCGCAGCGCCTCGCGCAGGAACAGCGGCACGCCCTCGGTGCGCGCGAACAGCTCGGAGGTGAGGTCGGGCGGCGCCGGCTTCGACAGCACCTGCTCGAGCAGCGCCGCCACTTCGGCGCGCGAGAGCGGCTGGAGCGCGATCTCGACGCAGCGGTCCTGCGCGCGCAGCAGGGCGAGCGCGCGCGTCACGGGATGGCCGGCCTCGCGCGGCTCGTCGCGGACCGTGCCGAGCACGAGGAGCGGCGCGTCGAGCGGCTCGTGCGCGAGGTGCTCGAGCAGGCGCAGCGACTCGGAGCCGGCCCACTGCAGGTCCTCGAGCACCACCACCAGCGGGCGCCGCCGCGCCTCGCGCAGCAGAGCGCGGCTCACCGCGTCGAAGAGCAGGAAGCGGCTCTGCTCGGGGTCGAGGCTGGTCTTCGCCGCCGCCGCCGGCAGGCCGAGCAGGTCGGCGAGCTCCGGCGCGTGCGAGGCGATCTCGCGTAGCGCATCCGCCGCGGCCGGCTGCTCGAGCAGGCGCCGCAGCACCTGCGCGAACAGCCAGAAGGCGGGGACGCCCTCGCCCTCGCGCGCTCGGCCGACCAGCGCGAGCGCCCCCCCGGCCTCGAGCTCGGCCGCGACGAGCTCGGCGAGCCGCGTCTTGCCGATGCCCGGCGGGCCCGAGATCAGCGCGAGCGCGCCCTCGCGGCGTGCGAGCGCGACCGAGAACGCTCCCCGCAGGCTCGCGAGCGCGTCGGCCCGGCCCACGAACGGGCGTTCGGGCGCTCCCGTCGGGCGCACCACCGGGGCGCCCGGCACGCGCACGCTCACCTCGCCGCTGAAGCGGTAGCCGCGGCGCGAGACGCTCTTGATCAAGCGACCGCGGTGCGTGTCGCCGATCGCACGCCGCGCGTGCGAGACGGCGCGGTTGAGCGAGCCCGGCGTGACCACCGTGTCGGGCCAGAGCGTCTCGAGGATCTCGTCCGCGGGCACCACGCGCTCGCGCTCGCGGAGCAGGAGCGCGAGCAGCGCCAGCGGCTTGGGCTGGATCCCGACCGGCTTCCCCTCGCGGCGCAGCTCGCCCCGCGCCTCATCGAGCTCGTACGGGCCGAACTGGTAGAGCACCCGCCCAACTTATGGAGCTGGGCGTCTGCGCGCTAGTTCCAGCCATCCCCAGCTGTCGTGACTCCGTTCGCCTTCGGCTCACTGCGCGCGCCGCAGGAAGCGGCGCTTGCCTTCCGCGCGACGTAGTACAGGTTGATCGGATCGTGCGGCAGCGCCTTCACCTCGACGCTGCCAAAGCCGGCGTCGGCCAGCATGCGCCGCGCCGTGCGCTCGCCCCACATCGCGCCGAGCCCCGCGCCGCCGGCCGCGAGCGAGACGCTCATGCAGTGCAGGCAGGACACCGTGTAGAGGAAGGTCGCCAGCGGGTGGGCCGCGTCCTCGTGGAGGGCGCTGGTGCCGGCGATGTCCTGCATCAGGAAGGTGCCGTCGGGCCGCAGCGCGGCGGCGATGCTCGCGAGCACGGCCGCCGGCGCCGCCTGATCGTGGATGGCGTCGAAGGCCGTGATCAGATCGAAGCCGTCGGGTGCGTCCAGCGCGGCGGCGTCGCGCGCCTCGAAGCGCAGGTTCGCGAGCCCGCGCGCGCGCGCCTCGACCCCGGCGCTCTCGATCGCGCGCTCGCAGACGTCCACGCCCGTGAAGCGGCTGTTCGGGAAGGCCGCGGCCAGCACGGCGAGCGCGCGCCCGCTGCCGCAGCCCACGTCGAGCACGTCGGCGCCGCGCGCGAGGAGCGCAGGCAGGCCCTTCGCCAGCGGCAGGATGTGCTCGAGCAGGCCGGACACCACCGTCTGGTCGCTCTCCTCGGCCATCACCGCGTGGAAGCGGCGGTAGGACGAGTACGGCACGCCGCCGCCACGCTCGAAGCAGCTCACGATCTCGTCCTCGACGGAGCCGAGCACCGGGATCCACTGGAACGTGGCGGCCAGGTTGTTCGGCCGCGCGGCGCGCGTCAGCACCGCGGCGTGCTCGGGGGGCAGGAAGAAGGTGCCGGCGGCCGGGTCGTGCTCGACGACGCCGGCGCTGGTCATCGCGCCGAGCCATTCGCGCACGTAGCGCTCCGCGAGGCCGGCCTGCCGCGCGATCTCCACGGAGCTCGCGGGCGCGCGTTCGCGCATCACGTCGAACAGCCCCGTGCGGTGGCCCACGGAGGTCATCAGGCCGAGCGCGGCGCCGTTGAGCGCGCGCGTCATCTGCTCGGCAAAACGCTCGGCTCGCGCGGGGTCGAAGCTCATCTCTGTTCTCCCAAGCTCAGTGCGCGGCCGTCCAGACCAGACGGTCCACGCTCTCGGTTTGGATCTCCCGGAAGCCGGTGGTGGCGAGACCTCGCTCGAGCGCGGCGCTCGGCAGGTCCGTGCCGTAGCCGAGCAGGAGCCTGCCGCCGGGCCGGAGCACCCGGCGGATCTCGCGCAGGTGCGGCAGCGGGTCGTCCCAGAAGTACGCGACGTGCACGCCGTAGACCTTGTCGAAGGCGGCCCCCGCGAAGGCCGACAGGTCGAGGCTCGTGGCCCGCAGCAGGGCCACGCGGCCCTCGCGCACCAGCCGCTCGCAGCGCCGGCTCGCGTGGCGGAACGCGACCTCCTCCGGCTCGACGCCGGCCACGAAGCCCTGCGCCGCGCGCGCTGCGACCGCCGACAGCACGCGGCCGCTGCCGACGCCGAGCTCGAGCACGCGGTCGCGCGGCGCCACCGCGAGGCGCTCGAGCAGCGCGCGGCGCGCGCGCTCCGCTCCGCAGCTCGCGGAGCGGGCGCGCACGGCGGCGAGCAGCGCGTCCATCACGACGCCTCGACCACCGGGGACGCCGGGCGGTTCCGGCGCCGCACGCGGGGCACGAACATCGGCGTCCTCGAGCGCCAGCGGCGATAGGGCTCGCCCAGCGCCGCCTCGAGGTCGCGCTCCTCGTAGCGGATCGCGATCAGGATGTACGCCGTCATCCCGCTCGCGAAGAGCGCGTGGCCCACCGTCAGCGTCGGCGCGAACCAGAACGAGGCGATCCAGCCCACGTAGAGCGGGTGGCGGATGAAGCGGTAGAGCTGCGGCGTGACGAAACGCTTCTCCGTGTACGCGCGGCCGCGCCAGGCGAGGAACACCTGCCGCAGGCCGAACAGGTCGAAGTGGTCGATCAGGAACGTGCTGTAGAGCACGATGCCGAAGCCCAGCAGCGCGCCCGCCTGGAGCACCGCGGCCCACACGCCTTCCGTGTGCCAGAGCGCGACGGGGATCGGCTGCCACGCCGCGAACAGCGCGATGACGACGGCGCTGCTCGCCAGCACGTAGGTCGGGCGCTCGATCTCCTTCGGCACCACGCGCGTCCAGGCGCGCTTGAAGCCGGGCCGCGCCATCACGCTGTGCTGGAGACCGAACAACGCGACGAGCGCGAGATCGACCGCGACGGCGACGAACGCGTTGCCCGGAGTGCCCGAGTCGATCGAGCGGGGCACGAGAAGGTTCGTGAGCCAGCCGATCAGGTAGAGGAACGTGACGAAGAAGATCGCGTAGCAGACCGTTCCGTAGACGAGAGCGAGATTGCGGCCGGTGCGGGACATGGGGACCTCCATGGGCGCGCAGACTACGGGCCGTGACGGCTCCGCGTCCTGACCGGTCCCGTACCGTTTCCTGACCAGGGGCGGAGACGGAAAGCCGAACAGATTCGACGGCTTAGCGCTTCGCCGCGGTCGCCGGCAGCAGGCGCGCCGTCCACGCCGCGAGCGCGCGGCCCGCGGCCTCGTGGGCCGTCGCGTTGAAGTGGTTGTCGTCGGGGAACACGTGGGACTGGCCGGTGCGGATCACCTCGGCGCGCAGCGCGTCCGTCAGGTCGAGGTACGGGATGCCGAGGCGGGCCGCGATCGGCGCGACCTGCTCGCGCCCCATCTCGCTCGCCCGCTCGCCGAGGCAGTAGACGTCCTTCTCCCGGGGCGCGACGACGAAGGGGACGCCCGTGAGGGGCTCCTCGATCTCGAACGTCCAGCCGCGGAAGGCGATGGCGAACGTGGCTCCGCGCCGACGCGATTCGTCCCGCATCTGCCGGAGCAGCACCTCGGTCAGCGCCCACGTCTTCTCCCCGCGCTCGTCCGGCGTCAGCTCCGCGAGGCCCGGGATCAGCCCCTCCTGACTCGCTCCCTCGCCCTCCGCGAGGAGCGGGAGACCGCCGATGTACAGCCGCCGGGTCATCCCGCGCGCCACCCAGCGATCGTGCAGACGGCGCTGGTGCATCAGGTAGCGGTAGAGCGCCGAGCGCGACCCGATCCGCGGGCGCTGCTGGAAGTGGGGCGCCGGCAGGAACAGGTCCGCTCCCCCGCGCCCGTCGAGGGCGAACCACGGCCGATAGTCCGGCAGGCTCACCAGATACGGCGAGGAGTCGTAGGGATCGTTCTGGAGGAAGAGCAGGACGACGACGTCCGGCTCGTAGTCGAGGACGTAGTGGCGAAGCACCTCGTGGTGCAGGTTCGTCCCCCAGCCGGAGTTGCCGAACGCGTACCACTGCACCGGCCGGTCCGGGCGCGACATCTCCCGCTCGGCCCCGGCGTATAGGGTGCGGTCGTAGTCGACCTGGAGAGACTCGACCTGGGAATCGCCGATGAGGGCGATGCGCCGAGTGCCGGGCGGGCGGGCGACCTGATAGTCGTCCGCGTGATTCCAACCCTGGTTGTTGAACCGGTAGCGGGCGTCGATGTACCTCCCGCGCAGCATCCGCCCCGTCTGGTTCGGGCCGATGCGCGGGCCGAGCAGCGGATCGTAGAAGTAGCTGTAGACGTCCGTGACGGGGACGAAGGCCCGCACGCCGAGCTCGAGCGCGAGCAGCGTGAGCAGGAGGACGATCCCGACGGTGAGGCACATCGCCAGCAGACGGCGACGCCGAGAGATCTCCACCCGCAGCTTCCTCCCGCTCGGTCGATCAGAACAGCGTGTAGATGAACGGCGCGACACCCGTGCCCGACAGGATCATCAGGCCGCCGAACGCGAGCAGCACGAGGAGGAGCGGGAGCATCCACCACTTGCGGTTGCTCCGGACGAGGTAGAGGTACTCGCTGAAGAAGGAGCTCCGCTGTTTCGCGCCCTCGCGAGCGAACTCCTGGCTGGAGCGCGAACCGTCGCCGGAATCCATCGTCGTCCTTCCTCCTCCCGACTCGCGCGCGCCGCGAGCGGGCTCATGCCTGGCGGTAGTAGCTCTGGGGATCGCTGCGCGGCGCGTGAGCCGTCCAGTACGAGGCCTGCCCCGGCGCGCGCCGGAGCGAGAGCGGGTCTCGGCCGAACAGGCGGAACAAGAGGCCGAGCGGCGTCAGCACCCCGTAGAAGATGGCTCGCAGCAGCACCTGGGAAACCACCATTCCGATGGGCAGCGTGAGCACCATCAACAGGAGATAGAGCGGGCGGATCGCGGCGGGCACCGCGAGCCCGACGACCGCAGCCAGCGCGCCGAACGCAACGATCGCGCCGGCGAGCTCGAGCGAGCCCGTGGCGCGCAGCACGGCGTAGCCGATCAGACCGAAGCCCGGCAGGGCCGCGGCGGCGAACTGTCTGAGCTGGCGGCGGCTCGGCGACCAGTCGATCTGGATCACGAGTCGGCCCTCCTGCGCCCGATCATGATGAAGAAGCCGCCCTCGCGGGATCCGGTGAAGAACAGCTTCGCCTGCGCCAACGCGTGGTCGCGCGACGTGCCCCGCTCCGCGGGCTCGAACAGCCTCTCCTCCGCGCTGAAGCGGTCGCGCGCGCGCGTCTTCGGCACCGCGTTCACGAACTCGAAGCCGCTCTCGTCGAACCAGTCCAGCACCTCCCCCATCGTGTGCTTCGACTCGTGGGGGTGCCGGTACTGGTCCGCGAACCACGCGGACCGCTTGTCCTCGCCCATCTCGGCCCGGCGGAGGGACGGATCGAGCCAGCGCCCGCGCCCGCCCGTCATCCGGAAGAAGACCCGGCGGCTGTCGAGCAGCAGCCGCCCGTACTTGTTGTAGAGACCGATCACGATGTGGCCGCCCGGCTTCACCAGCCGCGCGATGCTGCGGAAGCCGCCGCGCGGGTCGCTGGTGTGGTGGAGGACGCCGTTGCAGAGCACGACGTCGTACTGCTCGGCGGCGAGCGCCGGCTGGAACAGGTTCATCTGCAGGAAGCGCACGCGCTGCAGCGCCTGTTCGCGCCGGAACTTCTCCGCGAGGCGCAGCGAGTTCATGCACATGTCGGTGCCCACCACGGTCCGGCAGCCGACGCCGAGGAAGTTCGTGAGCTGCCCGGTGCCGCAGCCGACCTCGAGCACGCGCGCGTTGTAGGGGATCTGCTCGCCGAGCAGCCGCGCGTACACGCCACGGCGCGACTTCGAGATGATCGAACGCAGCGAGTCGTGATCGTCGTAGTTCGGGAACGGATGCTCCTCGTAGAACTGCTTCACGAGGTCGGTCACGTCGCCCTCGTGGCGCTCGTGCGGCCAGAACAGCCTCCAGATCCCGTCCTCGTTGGAGAACGACCGCGCGCAGGCCGCGCACTCGGCGACGTCGGCGCGGCCCGCCAGCTTCCCGCCGCACGCCGGGCAGCGCCACAGCTCCTCGAGCGCGGGATCGCGCTCGAGGCCGTCCGAGCCCACGCGCCGCATCTCGACGTTCGCGCGCTGATCCTGCTTCACCAGCACGAAGTCCTCGAGCACGAGGACGTCGATGTCGGACTGCATGAACGTGCGGTAGGCCTCATCGGGCCGGTGGACGATCGGCTCCCAGCTGAGATTGAAGCTCGTGTTCACCACCACCGGGCAGCAGGTGACCTCGTAGAAGCGCTCCATCAGGCGGCGGAACCGGCCGTGGCGCTCCGCATCGACCGTCTGGACGCGCGCCGAGTAGTCGACGTGCGTGACGGCGGGGATCGTCGAGCGCGGCACCTTCAGGAGCTCGATGCCCTCCAGCAGCTTCTCCTGCTCCGTGAGTGGGTGCCGATGCGCCTCTCGCACCGGGGCGACGAGCAGCATGTAGGGGCTGTCCTCGTCACGCGGGATCTCGAAGTACTCGTGGGCGTGCTCCGCGAGCACGCAAGGCGCGAAGGGCCGGAACGACTCGCGGAACTTCACCTTGAGGTTCATCACGGTCTGCATGTCGAGCCGGCGCGGATCTCCGATCAGGCTCCGGGAGCCGAGCGCCCGTGGTCCGTACTCCATGCGGCCGTGGAACCAGCCGACGACGCGGCCCTCCGCCATCAGCCCGGCGACGCGGTCGAGCAGCGCCGTCTCGTCCGGGTGCGACTCGTAGATGGCGCCCACACCGTCGAGGAAGCTCCGGATCGACGCGGAGTCGAACGAGGGACCGAGGAGCGAGCCGTGCTGCAGGTCGGACGCATGCGGCTTGCGGTCGTTGCCGAGCAGCTGGAACCAGATGAAGAGCGCCGCGCCGAGCGCTCCTCCGGCATCGCCCGCCGCGGGCTGGATCCAGAGCCGCTCGAAGGGACCCTCGCGCTGGAGGATGCCGTTGGCCACGCAGTTCAGCGCGACGCCGCCCGCGAGGCACAGGTTCTTCGAGCCGGTCTCCGCGTGCGCGTGGCGCGCGGCCTTCAGCATGACCTCCTCGGTCACCTCCTGCACCGAACGCGCCAGATCCATCTCGCGCTGGGTGATCCGCTCGTCGGGGCGCTTCGGCGGACCACCGAACAGCTCGTGGAGCTTCGGCGAGGTCATCACCAGGCCCTGGCAGTATCGGAAGTACGACATGTCCATGCGGAAGGAGCCGTCGTCCTTCGCGTCCAGCAGGCGCTCGTAGATCAGGTCCTTGTACTTCGGCCGCCCATAGGGCGCGAGGCCCATCAGCTTGTACTCGTCGCTGTTCACCGCGAAGCCGGTGTAGTAGGTGAAGGCCGAATAGAGCAGGCCGAGCGAGTGCGGGAAGCGGATCTCCTTCCGCATCTCGATGTGATTGCCGCGGCCGTACGCGAACGTGGAGGTGGCCCACTCGCCGACGCCGTCGAAGGTGAGGATCGCCGCCTCCTCGAAGGGCGACGGGAAGAAGGCGCTCGCGGCGTGGGATTCGTGATGCTCGGGGAAGACGTAGCGCCGCTTGCGGGTCACGCCGAGCCCGCGGTCGATCTCCCGCGGCAGGAACAGCTTCTTGCCGAGCCAGAGCGGCAGCGCTTCGCGGAACGACTCGTAGCCCTCCGGGGCGAACGCGAGGTAGGTCTCGAGCAGGCGATCGAACTTCTTGAGCGGCTTCTCGTAGAAGCCGACGAAGTCGACCTCGTCCGCCGTGATGCCCGCGGTCTCGAGGCAGTAGCGCACCGAGTGGGTCGGGAAGCTCGCGTCGTGCTTCTTGCGGGTGAAGCGCTCTTCCTGCGCGGCGGCGACGATCTCGCCGTCCCGGAGCAGGGCCGCGGCGCTGTCGTGATAGAAGGCCGACAGTCCGAGCACGTGCATGGCGTAACTCCGAGTCTCGCGCGGTCCCGCCCAGAGGAACCCAGCATTATCTCCGCTGCCTCGGGGCCAGACAAGCAGGCCGGAGTCCGCCGCATGCGCACACAACACCCGGCTGGGTCAGCGTGACGCATCGATGAAAAACCTACGCACGCCCCTGGGGGTGGCGGAACTTGCGCGGGCGCTTCGCCCTACTTGCCGCGGGTCTGCGCAGCCGCCAGGAAGGCGGGCTTCTCGCCGCCGCCGTGCAGCAGCAGCGTCGCGCCCGAGACGTAGCGCGCGAGCGGCGAGGCGAGGTAGAGGCAGGCGTCGCCGACGTCGGCGGGGTCCGCGATGCGGCCGAGCGGTACGGTCGCGCCCACCGCCGCGATGCCGGCCTCGTCGCCGTAGTGCAGGTGCGACTGCTCGGTGCGCACCATGCCCGCGGCCGCCGCGACGACGCGCACCTTCGGCGCCCATTCGACCGCGAGGCTCTGCGCCAGCGAGATCAGGCCGGCCTTCGCCGCGCCGTAGGCCGCGGTGCCGGGCGAGGCGCGCATGCCGGAGACGCTGGTGATGAAGACGATCACGCCGCCCTCGGGCTGCCCCTGCATCGCGGCGTTCGCGCGCTGCGCGCAGTGGAGCGGGGCGACGAGGTTCAGCTGGATGATCTTCTCGTGGAAGCGCGGCGACACGGTGGCCGCGTCCACGGCGGGCGCGCCGCCCGCGTTCGCGACGAGCACGTCGAGGCGGGAGAAGCGCTCGACCACGGCGGCGACGAGGCGCTCGACCTGCTCGAGCTCGCGCACGTCTGCCGCGACGAAGACCGCGCGGCGGCCGCCGGCGCTCGGGAGCGACTCCGGCTCGCTGCGCCCGCACACCACGACGTCGGCGCCGGCGGCGAGGAAGCGCTCCGCGATCCCGCGGCCCACGCCGCGCGAGCCGCCGGTCACCAGCACGACCTTGCCGGTGTAGTCGAGGGCGATCACAGCCCGATCCTCCAGGCGACCTGCTCGCGGTGCCAGGCCGGGTCGCCGAGCAGCGCGGCGCTCGCGCGCGCGCGCTTGAAGTAGAGCTGGACGTCGTACTCGGCGGTGAAGCCCACGCCGCCGAAGATCTGGAGGGCGTTGCCGGCGCAGAAGAACGCGGCGTCGGAGGCTGCCGCCTTCGCGGCCGAGGCGGCGAGCGGGAGCTCGCGTGCGTCCGGCTCGGCCGCCACGCAGCCCGCCCAGTAGACCGCGGACCGCGCCGCCTCGAGCTTCACCATCATGTCGGCGCACTTGTGCTTGATGGCCTGGAAGGAGCCGATCGGGCGGCCGAATTGCACGCGCTCCTTCGCGTAGGCGACGGCGAGGTCGAGCGAGCGCTGCGCCACGCCCACCTGCTCCGCGGCGAGCGCGACCGCGCCGAGCGCGTGCGCGCGCTCGAGGGCGGGTCCGGCGCCGCCTTCGGGGCCGAGCCGCGCGCTCGCGGGCACGCGCACTCCGCCGAGCCGCAGCTCGGCGAGCCGGCGCGTGCGATCGACGGTGGGGAGCTGCGCGCGTTCGAGGCCTCGCGCGCCTCCGCCCAGCGCGAAGAGCGAGACGCCCGCTTCGCCTCGCGCCGCGATCACCAGCAGCTCCGCGCAGTGGCCGTCCACCACGTGGCGCAGCGTTCCGTCGAGGACGTAGTCCGCGCCGTCGCGCCGGCAGCTCGCGCCGGCGCCGGATGCGAGCGCCGCGCTCGCGCCCACGCCGGCGATGCGGCCGAGCCACTCCGCCTGCTGCGCGGCGCTGCCCGCCGCGCCGAGCGCGCTCGCCGCGAGGCCCACCGTCGCGAGGTACGGCCCGCAGAACAGCGCCTCGCCGAGCACCTCCTGTAGCGCCACCACCTCGACCCACGAGAGCCCGAGCCCGCCGCACGCCTCGGGGATCGCGACGGCGGTCCAGCCGAGCTCGGCGCCGATGCGCTTCCACACCGACGGGTCGTGCCCGAGCTCGCTCTCCATCGCGGCGCGGACGTGCTCGGGGCTCGAGTGCTCGGCCAGGAAGGCGCGCGCGGTGGCGCGCAGCTCTTCCTGCTCCTCCGAGAACGCGAAGTTCACGCGCCGTAGACCTTCTGCGCCGGCACGGCCTTCCTCATCAGGTCCGCAACCGCAGCGCCGACCTCGTCGCTGCTCCAGCGCGCGCCCTTGTCGATGCGCGGGCCCGTGCGCCAGCCGTCGGCGACCGACAGCTCGCCGCCGGCCAGCTCGAAGACCTGGCCCGTGATGTCCTTCGACTCGGCGCTGCCGAGCCACACCACGAGCGGCGCGATGTTGGCCGGGTCCATCGCGTCGAAGCCGCTCTCGGGCGCCTTCATGCGGTCGGCGAACACGCCCTCGGTCATGCGCGTGCGGGCGGAGGGTGCGATGGCGTTCGCCGTCACGCCGTAGCGCGCGAGCTCGACGGCCTGCACCAGGGTGAGCGTCGCGATCGCGGCCTTGGCGGCGGAGTACGCGCTCTGCCCGACGCTGCCCTGGAGGCCCGCGCCCGAGCTGGTGTTGATGATGCGCGCGTTCGGCTGGCGTCCGGCCTTCGACTCGTTGCGCCAGTGCTCGGCCGCATGGTGAGAGAGGCAGAAGTGCCCCTTCACGTGGACGCGCAGCACGGCGTCCCATTCCTCTTCGCTGCACGAGACGAACATGCGGTCGCGCACGAAGCCCGCGTTGTTCACCACGGCGTCGAGCCGGCCGAAGCGCGAGACCGTCTCGGCGACGAGCGCCTGCGTCTGCTTCCAGTCCGCGACGTCGGCGCCGTTCGCGAACGCCTCGCCGCCGGCAGCGCGGATCTCCTGCACCACCTCCTCGGCGGGCGTGGCGCCGCCCCCCGAGCCGTCGAGCGCCACGCCGAGATCGTTCACCACCACCTTGGCGCCCTGGCGCGCGAACTCGAGTGCGTGCGCGCGCCCGATCCCCCGCGCCGCCCCCGTCACGATGGCCACGCGGCCCGTGCAGATCCCGTTCACCTTACCCTCCGTCGGAAAGGGGACGTTCCTTTTTCGTCACTTGTCCCCGGCCGTCCGCTAGAGACGCTCCAGGATCGTCACGTTGGCCTGGCCGCCGCCTTCGCACATGGTCTGGAGGCCGTAGCGCGCGCCCGTGCGCTCCATCTCGTTCAGCAGCGTGGCCATCAGGCGGCCGCCCGTGGCGCCGATCGGGTGGCCAAGCGCGATCGCGCCGCCGTTCACGTTGACCTTGGCGAGGTCCCAGTCGAGCTCCTTCTGCCAGGCCAGCACCACCGACGCGAACGCCTCGTTGATCTCGACCAGTTCGATCTGCTCCTTCTTCATGCCCGCCTTCGCGAGCGCATGCTTCGTGGCCGGGATCGGCGCGGTCAGCATGAAGATGGGATCGTCGGCGCGCACGCTGATGTGGTGCACGCGCGCCCGCGGCCGGAGGCCGTGCGTCTTCACCGCCCGCTCCGACGCCACCAGCAGCGCCGAGGCGCCGTCGCTGATCTGGCTGGACACCGCGGCGGTGAGCCGACCGCCCGGCGAGAGCGGCTGCAGCTTCGCCATCTTCTCGCGCGACGTGTCGCGCCGCGGCCCTTCGTCCTGCTTCACCTCGCCGAGCGGCGCGATCTCGCCCGCGAAGCGCCCCTCGTCGCTGGCGCGGATCGCACGCTGGTGGCTCTCGAACGCGAAGCGCTCCATGTCCTCGCGCGTGATCCGCCACTTCTCGGCGATCATCTCGGCGCCGCGGAACTGCGACACCTCGCCGGGGCCGTAGCGCGCCACCCAGCCCTCCGAGCCCGAGAACGGATCCTTGAAGCCGAGCGGCTCCGCGAGCGTCATCGCCGACGAGATCGGGATCGCGCTCATGTTCTGGACGCCGCCCGCGACGAGCAGGTCGGCCGTGCCGCTCATCACGCCCTGCGCCGCGAAGTGGACGGCCTGCTGCGACGAGCCGCACTGGCGGTCGATCGTCACGCCCGGCACGTGCTCGGGCAGGCCCGCCGCGAGCCAGCACGTCCGCGCGATGTCGCCGGCCTGCGGCCCGAGCGTGTCGCAGCAGCCGAAGATCACGTCCTCGACCGCGGCGGGGTCGATGCCGGTGCGCGCGACGAGCGCGCGCAGCACGTGCGCCCCGAGGTCCGCCGAGTGGACGCGCGAGAGTCCGCCGCCGCGCTTGCCGACGGGAGTCCGCACGGCGTCGATGATGTACGCCTCAGCCATGGTTCACGCGCCTCCGAGGAAGGTGGTGCCGGGTCCGATCGGCAGGCCGTCGTCGAGGACGGCGCGCCGCACGCGCCCGAGATGGAACGAGCTCCGCCCCCAGCTCTGTTCGAGCGACCACGCGCGCCGCAGCCAGAGGTGGAGATCCTGCTCCCAGGTGTAGCCGATCGCGCCGTGCGCCTGCAGCGCGTTGCGGACGCCGAGCGCCGCGGCCTCGCACGCCGCGAGCTTGGCCATCGAGACGTGCACGCCCCGGTGCGCCGAGCCCTGCGCCACCGACCAGGCGGCGCGCCACACCACGGGACGCGCGTACTCGAGCTTCACCTTCACGTTCGCGAGCAGGTGCTTCACCGCCTGGAAGGAGCCGACCGGCTTGCCGAACTGCTTGCGCTGCGAGGTGTACGCCACCGCCGAGCCGATCAGGCGATCGCACACGCCGAGCGCCTCGGCCGCGCACGCGAGCGCGCCACGGTCGAGCGCGGCGGCGAGCAGCGCGCGCGCTCGCTCGCCCTCGGCGACGCGGGTCGCGGCGGTCGGCGCGAAGTCGACGCTCGCGATGCGCCGCCCCGGATCGTTCGCCGGCTGCTCGGTGAGCCTGGCTTCGGCGGGCCGCACCGCGTGCAGCTCGCTCTCGCCGGCGGACAGCAGCAGCAGGTCGGCGACGTGCGCGTCCTCGACGAACGGGCTCACGGGATGGCCCACCGCGACGATCGCCTCGCCGGCCGCGATGCGGGGGAGCCATTCGGCGGCGAGCGCGCCGCCGAGCTCGCGCAGCAGCGGCGCGGCCACCGTCGCGGTGCCGACGAGCGGCTCGGGCAGCGCGGCGCGCCCCGCCTCCTCCAGCAGCAGCACCGCCGTCGTCTCGTCGAAGCCCGCGCCGCCCTGCGCCTCGGGCACGAGCAGCCCCGTGGCGCCGATCTCGGCGAGCTTCTTCCACAGCGCCGGCGAGCGGCCCGTCTTCGACTCCCAGGTCGCGCGGACCGCCTCCGGCGTGCACTCCTTCGCGAGGAAGTCGCGCAACGTCTCCTGGAACAGCAGCGGGTCTTCGCCGTGACGGAAGTCCATCGCTACCTCGGCATCCCGAGGATGCGCTCGGCCACGATGTTGCGCTGGATCTCGTTCGTGCCGGCGTAGATCGGCCCCGAGAGCGCGAACAGGTACGAGTCGAGCCAGGTGCCGACTCCCTGCGCGGCGGGCGCCTCGGGCAGCAGCTCGGCGCGGTCGCCCAGGATCTGGAGCGCGAGCTCGTGCATGCGGATGTCGAGCTCGCTCCAGAAGATCTTGTTGAGGCTCGCCTCGGCGCCGATCTTGCCGCCGGCGAGCAGGCGCGAGACGGTGCGGTAGGTCTCGAGCGCGTAGGCCTCGGCGCCCATCCAGCAGCGCACCACGTCGTCGCGCAGCGGCGCCTCGATGCCCGCGCCATTCTCGCGCAGCAGCGCCACGAGCCGTGCCGCAGTTTCCTGAAAGCGTGCCGGGCTGCGCAGCATCAGGCCGCGCTCGAAGCCGGCCGTCGCCATCGCCACGCTCCAGCCCTCGCCCTCGGGCCCGAGCCGGTTCTCGACGGGCACGCGCGCGCCGTCGAAGAACACCTCGGCAAAGCCCGTCTCGCCGTCGAGCTGCGCGATGGGGCGCACGGTGACGCCGGCCGTGTCGAGGGGCACGAGCACGAAGGTGAGGCCGTGGTGGCGCTCGGAGCTCGGGTCGGTGCGGAACAGCCCGAACAGCCAGTCCGCGAAGGCGCCGCGCGAGGCCCAGGTCTTCTGGCCCTGGATCACGTAGTGGTCGCCGTCGCGCAGCGCGGTGGTGGTGATCGCCGCCATGTCGGAGCCCGCGTTGGGCTCGCTCCAGCCCTGCGCCAGACCTCCTCGCTCGACGCGATCTTCGGCAGGAAGCGCGCCTTCTGCGCCTTCGTCCCGTGCTCCATGATGGTGGGGCCGAGCAGAAAGATGCCGTTCTGGTTGATGCGCTTCGGTGCGCGCGCGCGGTAGTACTCCTCCTCGAACACGAGCCACTCGAGCAGGTTCGCGCCGCGGCCGCCGTACTCCTTCGGCCACGGCACCATGGCCCAGCCGCCGGCGTCGAGGCGCTTCTCCCACGCGCGGTGGGCGCGCGCGCCCTCGGCCGTGTCGAAGGACGCGAGCGGCGCGCGCGGCACGTTCGCCTCGAGCCAGGCCCGGGCCTCGGCGCGGAAGGCGTTCTCGCGCTCCGAGTAGGTGAGGTCCACTACTTCTTCTTCTCGAACGAAGCACTGCGCTTCTCGACGAAGGCGTCGCGCGCCTCCTGCGAGTCGGGCGAGGTGTAGAGCTCGAGCGTGAAGCCCTGCTCGAAGCGGTAGCTCTGCTTCACGTCGAGCAGCTCGATGCCGTTGAGCGCCTGCTTGGCGAGGCGCACCGCGCGCGGACTCTTGCTCGCGATCTTCGCGGCCAGCTCGAGCGCGGCGTCGCGCAGCTTCTCGCGCGGCACCACCGCGAACACGCCGCCGAGCCGATACGCCTCCTGCGCGCCGAGGGACTCGCCCGTCAGCAGCATGTGCCGCGCGCGCTGCACGCCGAACATGCGCATGGCGTGCGTGGCGCCGCCCATCGCGCCGCGGTCGATCTCGGGCAGGCCGAACGTGGCGTCGTCGGACGCCAGCACGAGGTCGGAGCTGCCCGCGATGCCGATGCCGCCGCCGAGGCAGTAGCCGTGCACGGCGCTGATCACCGGCACGGGGCAGTCGTACACGGCGGCGAAGGTGTCGAAGCAGGCGCGGTTCACCGGCACGATCAGCGAGCCGTCCTGCGCGAGCTCCTTCACGTCCACGCCAGCCTGGAAGCCGCGGCCGTCGGCGCGGATCACCAGCACGCGCACGGCGGCGTCGCGGCCCAGCTCCTCGATCTTGCGCGCGAGCGCGGCCCAGGCGGCCGAGCCGAGGGCGTTCACGGGCGGGTTCGCGATCACCAGCTCGGCGATCCCGCGCTCGTCGACGTTGACGTGGAAGGCCATCGCGTCTCCTAGGCGCCGAGCTGGAGCCGCTTCAGCGTCTGCTCGGCTTCGTTCATGATGCGCTCGACCAGCGCGGCGCAGGTGGGGCGGTCGTCGATCACACCCGTCACGGTGCCACTCGGCAGGTAGCCGTGCACCGGGTCACCGTCGCGCATGGCGCGCTTCGCCAGGATCGGCGCGTTCGCGGCCATCACGAGCTGCGAGCGCGTGAGCCGCTCGTTCTTCCGCAGCGCGAGCGCGGTGCGCAGCAGCGCGAGCGGCGAGGCGCCGGTGGCGGCGCGTAGCTCCACGGCGTTCTTGAACGCGAGCCAGAGCTTCGCGAGCGGCCCTGCCCCTTCGAGCCGCCGGAGCAGCTCGTTCACGATCACGCGCTGCGGCAGGCCGTCGATCTCGCTGGTGACGACGACGTCGCCGAGCCCCGCGTCGAGGTAGCGGTCGGTCGTCACGCCCGGCACCGGGCTCTCGGCGGTCAGCAGGAAGCGCGTGCCCATCGCGATGCCGGCCGCGCCCCAGGCCAGCGCGGCGACCAGCCCGCGCCCGTCCTTGAAGCCGCCCGCGGCGACGATCGGCGCGTCCACGAGCTCCGCGCACGCGGGCACGAGCAGCGAGGTGGGGATCGTGCCGGTGTGCCCCCCGCCCTCGGCGCCCTGCACGATCACCGCGTCGGCGCCGAGCTCGACCGCCTTCTCGACGTGGCGCGGCGCGCCGCAGGTGGGGATGCAGAGCACGCCCGCCTGCTTGAGGCGGGCGATCAGCTTGCGGTCGGGCGAGCGGTTGTAGCCCGCCGCGCGGACGCCGCGACGGATGATCGCGTCCGTGATCACGTCGGCGCCCGGCGCATCCATCAGGAAGTTCACGCCGAAGGGGCGCTCGGTGAGCGCCTGCACGCGCTCGATCGCGGCCTCCACCTCGGGCGGCGGGAGGGTCGCGGCCGCGAGGAAGCCGAACGCGCCCGCGTTCGAGGCCGCCGCCGCGAGCTCGGGCGTCGCCACCCAGCCCATGCCGGTCTGCACGATCGGCGCGCGAACGCCGAGCAGATCACACAGCCGTGTGTGGAGGGGGTGGGTCACGAAGGGGACGTTCCTTTTCCGTCACTTGCTAGGTGCAAGCGGCGCGCTTCGCGCCGAGCGCAGTGAGCCGCAGGCGAACGGAGTCACGACAGTTCCCGCCAGGTCGCGCTTGGTCTTGGGGTCCCGCATGCTGAGTCGCTCTCCTAGAGCCGAACTTCCTTGTTCGCGAAACCCTCGGGGTCGATCCGCTCGCGGATCAACGCGAGCTCGGCCTCGGTGGGCAGCCTCGTCTCGGGCACGCGCGCCGCGATCACCAGCTCGAAGCCCGTCGCCTTCGCCACCTGCTCCACCGTCACGCCGGGGTGCACGGAGGCGAGCCGCATGCGGTGATCGGGCGTCGCGAAGTCGAACACGCCGAGGTTCGAGATGACGCGCCGCAGGTCGTGGAAGCGCGCGCTCAGCTCGCCGAGCGCGGCGGCGCGGTCGTAGCCGAGCCCCGACACCACATCCACCTTCTCGACGAACACCTGCGGCGAATGGTTCGGCACCCAGTAGCTGGTGCGGTGCGAGATGGTGTTGCCCGGCGCCCCGCGCATGCCGAGGAGCTGCGCCTGCGGCTTCGCGTGCGGCCCGATGCAGGCGAAGTTCTGGTTGCCGAAGCGGTCGATCTGGCTCGCGAACATCATCACGTGCCGGCGCCCGCCCCAGAGCAGGTCGAAGATGCTGCGGAACGGCACCCAGCTCTCGACGACGGCCGCCGGCGCCTTCCCGCTCACGGGCAGCACGTTCTCGACGAGCGACGCGATGCCGTCGGTGAGCAGCAGCTCGGGCTCGAAGGTGAGCTTCGCGAGGCGCGCGCCCACCGAGGGCACGGTGCCGAAGCAGCTCACCAGGATCTCGCCGTCGCCGCGGAAGCCGTCGGCCACCGCGACGGCGCAGACCTCGGCGCGAGTCACGTCCGCCATCACCGGGCCCCCCGCGCGTGGACCTTCTGCTGGTATTCCGCCTCGGGCACGTCGAGCCACTCGGCGCGGAACTTCTTCCAGCTCTCCTCGTCCTTCGCGCTCGCGGCGTACTCGCGCTGGAAGGCCTCGTCGCGGCCGTAGTCGGGCGGGCACTCGGTGAAGTGCGCGCCGCCGGGCGCCTCGATCACGCCGTCCACCAGGGTGCGGTTGATCCGCAGCGTGTGGAGCGAGCCCTCGGCGAGCAGGTCCTTCGTCTCCACCAGCTTCTCGCACGACACGAAGCGCCGCTTCGCGGCCATGCAGTAGAGGTCGTCGAAGTAGAAGTCGGGCCCGAGGTACTGCGCGTTGCCGCGCGCGTCGGCGCGGTTCATGTGCACGAACGCCACGTCGAGCGGCAGCGCCGGCATCGCGACGAGCTCCTCGCCGTCCTCGTACGGCGAGCGCACCGTCCGGAGCTCGGGGTTGATCTCCATCACGCTGGTGCCGAGACCCGCGCGCGTCGGCAGGAACGGCAGCCGGATGGCCGCCGCGTAGAGCCCCCACTGGAGCATCCCCTCGTCCAGCTCGCGCACCTCGGGGATGGCGCCGGCCTGGCGCGCCGCGCGGAAGTGCGGCTCGAGCGGGATCGAGTCCAGGGACACGAAGCCATAGATCAGGCGGCGCACCTTGCCGGCCTTGCAGAGCAGGCCCACGTCCGGTCCGCCGTACGTCACGAGCGTCAGGTCGCGGACCGGCGAGCGCAGGATCTCGCGCACGATGGACATGGGCTTGCGCCGCGAGCCCCAGCCGCCGATCCCGACGGTCATGCCGTCCCGCAGCTGGGCGACGGCGGCGGCCTCGGTGGTCCTCTTGTCCATCGCTCGGGATTCTCCAACGGTCCCGGGGTCTTGCCACGGGCAGACTTCAATAACGAGACGTATCGTATCGCTTATGCCGAAGATGTCCCACGGGCGCGCGCTGGCCTTCCTGGCCGCGGAGGAGCCGGGCCGCCTGGCCGTGCGCCACGGCGCCGAGCGGGCGACCCGGGGCGAGCTCGAGCGGCGCTCGAACCGGCTGGCCCGGGCGTACGCGGAGCGCGGGGTCGGGCCGGGCACGCTCGTCACGCTCGCGCTGCCGAACGGCATCGAGTTCCTCGCGGCGACGCTCGCGGTGTGGAAGCTGGGCGGCTCGCCACAGCCCATCTCGGCGCGCCTGCCCGAAGCCGAGCGGCGCGCCATCGTCGAGCTCGCCAAGCCGGCGCTGATCGTGGGCGTCGCGGACGGCGCGTACGGCGCCGCGTTCCCGTGCGTGCCGCCGGGCTTCGCGCCGGGCGCCGCGCACTCGGACGATCCGCTCCCCGACCTGGTGCCGCCGCACGTGCGCACCATGACCTCCGGCGGCAGCACGGGCCGCCCGAAGCTGATCGTGGACCTCACGCCGGCGCTCGTCGATCCGACCGTCGCCGAGAACGGCATGCAGCTGCGCGGCACCACACTCGTGCCCGGGCCGCTCTACCACGCCGGGCCCTTCATCGTGTCGTGGCAGTGCCTGCTCTCCGGAGGAACGCTGATCCTCACCACGCGCTTCGACCCCGAGGAGTGCCTGCGCCTCATCGAGCGCGAGCGCGTGGACTGGGCGCTCTTCGTCCCGACCATGATGCAGCGCATCTGGAAGCTCTCGCCCGAGGTGCGCGCGCGCTACGACGTCTCGTCGCTGCGCCGCGTGATGTGCACGGGCGCACCGAGCCCCACCTGGCTCAAGCGCGCCTGGATCGAGTGGATCGGCGCCGAGAAGATCTGGGAGGCGTACGGCGGCACCGAGCGCATCGCCGGCACGCTGATCTCGGGCACCGAGTGGCTCGCGCACCCCGGCTCCGTCGGGAAGCCGCCGCCCGAGCGCAAGATGAAGATCCTCCGCCCCGACGGCAGCCCGTGCGCCGCCGGCGAGGTCGGCGAGATCTACATGCTGCCCGCCGCCGGGCGCGGCACGACGTACCGCTACATCGGCGCCGAGGCCGAGGCCACCGCCGACGGCTACGAGACGGTCGGCGACATGGGCTGGTTCGACGCCGACGGCTACCTGTTCCTCGCCGACCGCAAGAGCGACATGGTGCTGGTCGGGGGCTCGAACGTGTATCCCGCCGAAGTCGAGGCCGCGCTCGACGCGCACCCGGCGGTGCGCTCGTCCGCGGTGATCGGCCTGCCCGACGACGACCTCGGCAACCGCCTGCATGCCATCGTGGACGCGCCGGGCGGAGTCACCGAGGAGACGCTGCGCGCGCACCTCGCCGAGCGGCTCGTCGTCTACAAGATCCCGAAGACGTTCGAGTGGGTGAGCGAGCCGCTGCGCGACGACGCCGGCAAGCTGCGGCGCTCGGCGCTGCGCGAGGAGCGCCTCGCGCGGTGAGCGACGCGATCGCGCTCGACGACGGCACGCGGCGCCGCAGCCGCGCCGAGCTGGCGGACCGCGTCGCGCGCCAGGCGCGTCTGCTGCGCGAGGGGCTCGGCCTCGCGCCGGGCGCGCACGCGGCGCTCCTGCTCGGCAACCGCGTCGAGGCCGTCGAAGGCGTGCTGGCCGCGACCCACGCGGGCGTCTGGATGACGCCGGTGAACTGGCACCTCACCGCCGACGAGGTGGCGTACGTGGTGCGCGACTCGGGCGCGCGCGTCCTCTTCACCGACCCGGAGCACGAGGCCACCGCGCGCCGGGCGGCGCCCGAGGGCGTGGCGGTGATCGTCGCCGGGTCGGAGCTCGACGCGGCCCTCGCCGCGTCGCGGGACGAGCCGATGCCGCTCGCGGGGCCGGCGGGTGGGAACATGATCTACACCAGCGGCACCACCGGGCGGCCCAAGGGCGTGAAGCGCCGCGTCCCGGCGACGCTGGGCGCCGCGCTCGACGGGCAGCGCGCGTACGCGCGGTCGATCGCGTGCGACGGCTCGGGCCCTCACCTCGTCACCGGCCCGCTCTATCACGCGGCGCCGCTCATGTACGCGATCTACGACGCCGCCTGCGGCGCGCCCATCCTCGTGCTTCCGCGCTGGGACGAGCGCGAGGCGCTGCGCTGGATCGTCGAGCGCGAGGTCCACCACACGCACCTCGTGCCGACGATGTTCGTGCGTCTGCTGAAGCGGCTCGGCGACGAGGAGCGCGCCGCCTTCCGTGCGCCGTCGCTGCACACCGTGCTGCACGGGGCGGCGCCGATCGCGCCGGACGTGAAGCAGCGCATGATCGAGTGGTGGGGGCCGATCCTCTACGAGTACTGGGGCGGCACCGAGGGCGGCGTGACCACCTTCATCGACTCGGTCGAGTGGCTCGCGCACCCCGGCAGCGTCGGCCGCGCGCTGCCCCACTTCGAGGTGTTCGCGGTGGACGACGCCTCTGGGACGCTGCCCGCGGGCGTCGAGGGCTCGCTCTACGCGCGCCACCGGACCATGCCGCACCTGTTCGCCTACCACGGCGATCCCGAGAAGACCGCCGCCGCCTTCCTCGATCCCTACACGCACACGCTCGGCGACGTCGGCTCGGTGGACGCCGAGGGCTACGTGCACCTCGCCGACCGCAAGTCGCACATGATCATCTCGGGCGGCGTGAACATCTATCCCGCCGAGATCGAGGCCGTGCTCCAGGCGCACCCGGCCGTCGCCGACGTGGCCGTGTTCGGGGTTCCCGACGACGAGTGGGGCGAGCAGGTGAAGGCGGCGGTCGAGCTGGCGCCGGGGCACGTGGCCTCGCCCGCGCTCGCGGCGGAGCTGCTCGCCTTCGCGCGCAGCCGGCTCGCGGCCTACAAGACGCCGCGCTCGGTCGACTTCGAGGCCGAGCTCCCGCGCACGCCGGCCGGCAAGCTCTACGTGCGCCGCCTGCGCGACCGCTACTGGCAGGGGCGCGAGCGAAAGATCTAGCGCCACGCCCCCGCTCTGCGCTCTAGCGCTGCGCGACCGTCGCCGTGTCCTCGGGCGCCGACGCGAAGACCGGCTCGAGCAAGGGCGCGAGGTCCTTCAGCACCTGCACGGGCAGCGAGCTCGTGAAGGCGTACTCGGCGGACTCGGGGCCGGCCACGTGCGCGGTGATCACGCCGTGGAAGCGGTCGCCCGCGAAGAACACGAAGGTGGCGGTGCGGCTCACGTACTCGGACTCGATCACGTTGGCCCAGCGGTCGACGCGCTTCTTCTGGTGGTCGCCCGTGCCGGTCTTGCCGCCGAGCGGCTCGGCGAAGGCGCCGTTCGCGCGGCGCGCGGTGCCGTTCGCGACCACCTCGAGCAGCGCGCCGCGCAGCGCGCGCGCCACCTCGGGCCGCAGCACGCGCTCGGCCGCCTCGGCCTGCGGGGCGAGCGCCGTCTCGTAGGGGGTGCCCTCCGCGAAGCGCAGCTCGGTGACGCGCACGCTCGGCAGCTTCATGCCGTCGGCCGCGATGATGCCCATCAGCTCGGCGAGGGCGGAGGGGCGGTCGCCCGAGCTGCCGATCGCAGTGGCGACGGAGGGGGCCAGCGTCTCGAACGGGTAGCCGAGCTTCCTCCACTCGCGGTGGATGCGGACGAAGGCGTCGCGCTCGAGCAGCGTGCGGATGCGCCGCTCCTGCGCCCAGCGGTTGCGCGTCTGGAACAGCCAGGTGTAGGCGACGTCGCGGGCGTCGCCGCTCTCCGCCCAGGCCTGGTCGAGCGTTCCGTCCGGATGCTCGCGCCGCCACTCGAGCAGCCAAAGCTCGAGCGGGTGGATGCGCGCGAGGAAGGCGCGGTCCGCCAGCGAGAAGCGGTCGCGGCCGTACTTGTCGTACATCGCGCGCAGGTCGCGCTCGCCGAGGCCGCGGCCGGCCGGCAGCGCGAGCAGCGCCGCGGAGAAGTCCTCGAGGGGGCGCTCGGGGAAGATCGAACGGAAGGCCACCGCGAGCCGGCGCGGCGTCGGGTGCGCGCGCGCGACCCAGCTCTCGAGCGACTCCTCGGGCGTCTTGCCGGCGTGCGTGCGGTGGAAGCGCGCGAGGAAGGTGCGCGCCTCCTCCTCCTGCGAGCGGCGCAGCCAGATGGCGCGGCGCGGGTCGCTGCGGTCGGTGAGCATCGCGGCGGGGTTGCCCGGCAGCCGCGCGGTCTCGTAGGCAACGACGTCGCGCATCAGGCGCACGAAGGGCAGGTTCACCGAGTCGCGGAAGGCGGCCCGCACGGACAGGATTTTGCGGGCGTCGTCCTTGTCGAAGTTGTGGAAGTAGTGGAGGCCGCCGCCGGTGAAGAAGCCGGGCCAGGGGCTCGCCGAGTAGCGCCGGTCGAGCGCGGCCTCGAGCATCTCGTCGAGCGTCGTGTCGGGCTTCGCGGCGAGCGTCTCGGCCACGAAGCGCGTGAGCGGATCGGCCGCGTTCGCGGCCACGACGTGGACGGCCTGGCGCTCGCCCCCCGCGAGCTTCGCGTGCACGTCCGCGATGGCCTCGAGGTAGCTCGCGAGCGCGCGCAGCTTGGCGGTCGAGCCGAGGTCGAGCTTCACGCCCTCGTTCACGTCGAGCGCGCCGTCGAAGTTGTCGGCCAGCACGCGCAGCCGGTTCGTGCCGGCCACGCGCTCGTACAGCGCGAAGCTGTAGATCACGCGCCCGGGGTCGGCGTGCTCGAGCAGGCCCTTCGCGCGGAGCCCCGACGCCGCCACGACGGCCGGATCGGCGAGCGCCTCGAGCCGGCGCTCGACCTGCTGCTGGAGGCCCGCGTCCACCGTGCTCGTGGCGCTGAGGTCGAGGCGGTCGAGCGCGTAGTAGTCGGGGAGCGCGAGCGCGCCGACCAGCCAGCGCCGTACGGGCTCCGCGGGGCCGGCGGGCGCCTGGGCCACGGCCGCCGGGGCGACGCGCCGCGGGCGCGCCGCGAGCGCCGCGTCGCGCAGCGCCGGCGAGATCACGCTCTCCTCCGCGAGGAGGCGCAGGTGACGATCCGCGAGCACCTCGAGCGCCTCGGGCCGGCCGCGCAGGTAGTCGCTCGGGCGGCGCGTCGCGAGCAGCAGCGACAGCACCTGGCGGTAGGCGTTGGCCTGCTCGGCCAGCTCGGACGGGCGGCGCGCGTCCACCGGCGCCGCCAGTAGCTCGTTCGTGCGCGCGAAGTCGGCGCCGTACCAGGCCTCGAGGCCCGCGGCGAGACCGAGCACCTCGCCGCGCCCGGCGGCCGCCGCGAGCGGGAGCGAGTTCAGGTAGTCGAGCAGGATCGCGCGCCGCGCGACCGTGGTGTCCTCGCCGTTGCGGTAGGCCCGCAGGCTCGCGGAGCTGATCTGGCGCAGCTTCTCGAGCGGGCCGCTGGTGAGCCCGCCGGCCGAGTGCCGGTACTTCTCGATCTGCGTCGCCAGCGTGCTGCCGCCGGGGCCGCGGCCGTCCCCGTCGCCGCCGCCGATCTGCACGAGCGCTGCGCGCGCGAAGCGATCCCATTCGACCGCCGGGTTGCGGCGCGGCTCCTCGTGCAGCAGCTCGCGGTTCTCGACGAACAGCAGCGTCTCGCGCACCAGCGCTGGCACGGCGTCGAAGGCCGCGTAGCCCTCGCCCGGCTCGACCACCTGGAACACGGCGGAGCCGCTGCGGCCCCGCACCACGAGGCCGGCCTGGGTCTTCTCCTCGTAGGGCGGCGTCAGACCGAGCGTGGCGATGCGCGCGAGGGTGGGGGAGAGCTCGGCCTGCTCGCGCACGCGGAAGCCCTCGCGCTCGAGCCGCGCCACCCACTCGGGGACGCGCGTGTAGCCGAGGCGGTCGTCGTACGGGCCGTGGCGCGGCGGCACGAAGCGCTGGCTCGGACCGGGCTCGACCGAGAAGCGGAGGCGCTCGTTCAGCCCGGCGAGCAGGCGTGCCTGGAGGGCGGAGGTGCGCGCCTCGTGCGCCGCCAGCGCGCCCACCAGCAGCCCGAGCACGAGCCAAGCCGTCCACACGGGCAGGCGCCGCAGGCGGGCCCGGGCCGCATCCGCGCCCGCACGCAGCCACGGCCGCCGGAGCGCGGCGGCGGGGCTGAGGTCGTCGGGTCGGGGGGTCGTAGCGCTCATGGCAGGGCCCAACGATAGGTGGCCCGGGTAGGGGGCTTGGAGACGAAGTTCACACGGTCGGGGGACGTCTTTATAACGTCTCGGATCGAAAGCGATTTCACGGCACCCACGGATCCCCCCGGACCGCCCCGGCTGCGCTGCTCCGGAAGCGCGCAAGGGTGCGCCGTTTCAGGCGTCCTGGCTACCCCTCGCCCCAGAAGCGCCGCCAGCTCGGCAGGCTGGCCGGCACCGTGCCCCAGCCGGTCTGCCGGCGGGGCCAGTCGGCGGGCGGCAGGCCGAGCGGGCTCTGCCCGAGGTCGGCCCCGTAGACCAGCAGGTGCTTCCGCCGCACGAACAGCCAGCTCCCGCCGCGGCGTTCGTAGCGGTCGTGATACTGGATGAGCTGGACGATCCACCGGCTGCTCTCGCGCCCTCCCTCCTGGATCTCGCCCCGGGTGTAGACGACGCCGCTCGCGTGGGATTCGTCCTCGAAGTCCACCACGTGGTTGCCGACCTGGAGGAAGGAGACGCCGGTGGCGCGGAGCTGGCGCTCGAAGTCGGCGCGCAGCGCGTCGCGGCCGCTCTGCTCGCGCCCGACCCGGACGTCGGGCACGAACAGCTCGACCAGGCGGTCGAGGTCGCGCGCGTCCACGTACACCGCGTAGCGCTGGGCGAGCTGCTGGATCTCGACGGTGGCGAGCCAGCGCTCGGCCCCCGTCACCGCCCGCGCTCCCGGAGCCGCACATGGGGCTCGGGCGCGCTCATCCGGCTTCGGCCTCTTCCTCTTCCCGCAGCTTCACCGGCCCGAACTGGTCGGGGAACTTGCCGACCTTGCCCGCGTAGAACGCGCGGATCACGTCCATGTCCTTGCCGACGTCGCCGCTCGCGAAGAGCGCGGGGCCGAAGCCGCCGCGCCGCGTGCGGTAGTCCAGGAAGCCCATCACGATGGGCACGTTGGCGCGGCGGGCGATGTGGTAGAAGCCGCTCTTCCAGTGCGGCGCCCAGCTCCGCGTGGCCTCGGCGGGCACGACCAGCGCGAAGCTGTCGCGCTCGGCGAACTCGCGCGCCATCGCGCCGACGCGGTCGGCGCGCTCGTGGCGGCGGACCTCGATGCCGCCGAGCGCGCGGAACAGCCCGCCGAAGGGCGGGCGGAAGATCTGGTGCTTGCCCATCCACGACACGCGCAGGTCGTACACCTCCGCCAGCGCGAGCAGGTAGGCGAGGTCCCAGTTCGAGGTGTGCGGGGCCGCGATCAGCACGAAGCGCTTCGGTTCGGGCCGCTCGCCCTCGGGCCCCCAGCCGGTGACGCGCAGGAACGCGCGCGCGAGCCACTTCCTCATGCGGCCGCCACGCGCTCGGGGCCGAGCGCGTTCGCGAAGAGCTGCCACACCTCGCGCGTCACGTCCTCGACGGGCCGGCCGAGCAGCTTCGCGTGCGGGATCTCGTCGAGCACGCGGATCCGGATCGCGTGGCGTCCTTGCAGCACGAAGCCGCGCTTCGGCAGCGCGTCGGCGGTGCCCTCCACCAGGATGGGCAGGATCGGGCAGCCGTTGCCCTGCGCGAGCGTGAAGGCGCCGTGCTTGAAGGAACGCAGGCGGCCGTCGGGCGAGCGCGTGCCTTCCGGGAACATCATGATCGAGCTCCCCTCGTCGAGCACGCGCGCGCAGGCGGCCATCATCTCGCCGATCGACTGCTTGTCGCCGCGCCTCAGCTTCACGTAGCCGTTGAGGCTCATGTTCCAGCCGATGCACGGGACGCGGAAGTTCTCGATCTTCGAGACCCACTTGAAGTGGGCGAACAGCCGGAACAGCACGAGGATGTCGAGCAGGCTCTGGTGGTTGGCCACCATCACGTACGTGGCGTTCGTACGGATCTTCTCGCGGCCCTCGACCTGCACGCGCCACGCCGGGTTCAGCCAGCTGTAGAGCGACGCCCAGAAGCAGGTGAACTGGTGGAGCGCGCGCTTCCGGCGATCGAAGGGCGTGGTGACGGCCCAGATCGCGAGCGCGACCGGGAAGAGCAGCAGCGAGCTCGTCACGAGGAAGGCCCAGAACACGACGGAGCCGATGCGGCGCACGGCCCGATCCTACCGCGGGAGCTGGGCGCGATCCGGTGCCGGTGTGGTAAAAACCGGCCTTCGACCCGACGGAAGGAACGATGGCGAAGCAGCGCACCCCTGCGGTCCCCGGCTGGTTCACGCTCGACCCCGCGCGCCCCGCCCTGCTCGGCACGCGCTGCAAGGCCTGCGGCACCGTGTTCTTCCCGCGCGAGGAGACCTTCTGCCGCAGCCCGCTCTGCCAGGGCACGGAGTTCGAGGAGATCGAGCTGTCGCGCCGCGGCCGGCTCTGGTCCTACACGAACAACGCCTACCAGCCCCCGGCGCCCTACGTCCCGACCACGGACCCCTACCAGCCCTTCGCGATCGCCGCGGTCGAGCTCGAGCGCGAGCGCATGGTGGTGCTCGGCCAGGTCGTGGCGGGCGTCTCCGTGGCGGACCTCGAGGTGGGCATGGAGATGGAGCTGGTCCTCGACACGCTGAACGAGGACGAGCAGAACGAGTACGTCGTCTACAAGTGGCGACCGGCGGCCGGCGCGACGTGAGCGTCCGGCGCACAGTGAGCCGAAGGCGAACGGAGGAACGAGTTGGCAGCGCGTGAGGTGGCGATCCTCGGCGTCGGCATGCACCCCTGGGGCAAGTGGGGGCGCAACTTCGTCGAGTACGGCGTGGCGGCCGCGCAGGCGGCGCTGGCGGACGCCGGGGTCGCGTGGAGCGAGGTGCAGTTCGTGGCCGGCGGCGAGACGATCCGCAACGGCTACCCCGGCTACGTGGCCGGCGCCTCGATCGCGCAGGCGCTCGGCTGGAACGGCGCGCAGGTGACGAGCAGCTACGGCGCGTGCGCGAGCGGCAGCCAGGCCATCGCGACGGCGCGCGCGCAGATCCTGGCCGGGATCTGCGACGTCGCGCTCGTGGTCGGCGCCGACACCACGCCGAAGGGCTTCTTCGCGCCGGCCGGCAGCGGCGACCGCACGAAGGACCCGGACTGGCTGCGCTTCCGCCTGCTCGGCGCCACGAACCCCGTCTACTTCGGGCTCTACGCGCGCCGGCGCATGGACCTCTACGGCGACACCGAGCGCGACTTCGCCCAGGTGAAGGTGAAGAACAGCCGCTGCGGCGCCGCCAACCCGAATGCGCGCTACCGCCAGACGTACAGCGTCGAGGAGGTGCTGGCGTCGGCGATGGTCTCCGATCCGCTGCGGCTGCTGCAGATCTGCGCCACCAGCGACGGCGGCGCGGCGCTCGTGCTGTCGAGCATGGAGTACGCGAGGAAGCGCACGACGAAGCCGGTCACGATCGCGGCGGTCTCCACGGTCACGCCGCGCTTCCCGCAGACCACCATCGAGATGCCGAACTTCGCGACCGACTCCGCGGCGACGCTCCCGGTGCCGGACGTCTCGTTCAAGGACTCGATCGCGAAGGTCGCCTACGACCAGGCGGGCCTCGGCCCCGAGGACGTGAACGTGGCCGAGGTGTACGACCTGTCGTCGGCGCTCGAGCTCGACTGGTACGAGAACATCGGCCTGTGCAAGCCCGGGGAGGCGGTGAAGCTGCTGCGCGACGGCGTGACGTCGCTCGGCGGGAAGAAGCCCGTCAACCCGAGCGGCGGCCTCGGCGCGTTCGGCGAGGCGATCCCCGCACAGGCGATCGCGCAGGTGTGCGAGCTGACCTGGCAGATCCGCGGCCAGGCGAGCGGCCGCCAGGTCGAGGGCGCCCGCGTCGGCGTGACGGCGAACCAGGGCCTGTTCGGGCACGGGAGCTCGGTCGTAGTGAAGGGGTAGCGGGGACGTTCTTTGAATAGTTGACTCGTTGCCCTCGCTGACCGATCGTCGAACGCCTCGTCGAGTCAACTATTCAAAGAACGTCCCCGCTCCGGACCGGAGGAAGGCAGATGGCGCTCTCGCTCCAGGAGATCTCCGATCGCATCGAGATCAACGATCTGTTGATCCGCTACACGAAGGCGATCGATCAGAAGGACTGGAAGCTGCTCGACACCGTCTTCACGCCCGACGCCGAGGTGGACTACGTCTCCTCGGGCGGCATCAAGGGCAGCTACGCGGAGGCGCGCGCGTGGCTCGAGAAGGCGCTCGCGATCTTCCCGGTCACGGCGCACTACGTGACGAACTCCGAGGTCACGCTGCAGGGCGACCGTGCGGCGGCGCGCACGGCGGTCTACAACCCGATGTTCTTCAAGAACCAGGACGGGAGCCTCCACCACTTCGCGGTCGGCGCGTACTACGTCGACGAGCTGGTGCGCACGAAGGCCGGCTGGCGCATCGCCAAGCGCCGCGAGGACCAGGCCTTCCTCGAAGGCTCGCTGCCGAAGGCGCTCACGATCCCGACCTGAGGGTTATCCTCGGGCTCATGGCGGCATCCAACTTCTACGAGATCCGCTGCGAGAACTGCAACACGTCGTTTCCGCCGGAGACGAAGCGCTGCATCCACTGCGGCGGGTCGCTCGGAGCCGGGCTCGGACGCGTGTTCACCTCCGGCCGGGCGCCGGCAGAGGCGCAGAGCGAGGACGAAGCGGAGGCGAACGTTCCGTTCCAGCGCGGCCGGAACATCCTCTGGGTGGTGACGGCGGTGCTCGCGGTGGCGATGTCCGCGCTGCGAGCCTGCCAGCAGGGGTAGGAGAGAGCGTGGCCAAGGTGAACAAGACCGACGCGGAGTGGAAGAAGGAGCTGACGCCGGAGCAGTACGAGGTGCTGCGCCGTGCGGGCACCGAGCGCGCCGGCAGCGGCGAGTACGCGCACACGAAGGACGCCGGCGTCTACCACTGTGCGGGCTGCGGTGCGCCGCTGTTCGTGTCCGACACCAAGTACGAGTCGGGCACGGGCTGGCCGAGCTTCTGGAAGCCCGTGGCTCCCGGCGCCGTCGCGGAGCGCACCGACGGGAGCCACGGCATGGAGCGCACCGAAGTGCTGTGCGCGACCTGCGACGGCCACCTCGGCCACGTCTTCCCGGACGGGCCGCCGCCGACCGGCCGCCGCTACTGCATGAACTCGCTCGCGCTGAAGCTCGAGCGCGGCGAGGGCGTTCCGCCGAAGAAGTAGGCCAGCCTACTTGTCGAGGATCGAGAGCGCCTGGCGCGGGCACAGGCGCACGGCCTCGCGCGCCTTGCCTTCGAGGTTCTTCGGGATCACGCCCGACACATCGTCCTTGGCGCCGGCCGACACGTGATGGAACGAATCGTCGTCATCCACCTTGAACAGCTCCGGGGCGACGTCCATGCACACCGCGTTGGCCTCGCACAGGTCGTAGTCGACCTTGACCCTCATGCTTCCCTCCGAGAAGGCGAGAACCTATACCACGTCGGCCCGGAACCTGCCGGGCTCGATTTCGCGTACGCGGCCGAGACGGACGAGCCGCGCGATGTGCTGGCCCATGCTGCGGCGCTCGACGGGCGCAGCGAACGGCACCGGGTCGCTGCGCCGGTACACGAAGCGATGCGCGGCCACCTCGTCGAGCGAGCGCGGCGCCTCGGCCAGGAAGGCGAGCAGCCTGCGCTCGCGATCCGCGATCACCGCGGTGAAGCGCTCGAGTCGCTCGAGGAAGGTGGGCCGATCCACCACGCCGACGTGGTGGAACGTGGCGTAGTGTCTCGCCTCGAGCGTGCGCACGAACGCGAGGCTGCGCTCGAAGTCCTCGAGGTCCGACCAGGCGTCGCCGTAGTACGGCCCGAAGCTGGAGAGGTCGATGTCGCCGAGGTACAGCACGCCGTCCGGCTCGACGAGGAGCGCCGAATGCCCGCGCGTGTGGCCGGGCGTGTGGATCACGCGCACGCGCACCCCGCCGCCGAGCTCGAACACGTCGCCGTCGCGGAAGGGCTTCGCGTCGGGACGCTCGGTGTAGTGGAAGCGCTCGCGCACGAGCTGCGCCCAGCCGGCTGCCACTTCCGCGTCGTCGTAGCCGAAGATCGCGAGGAAGCCGGCGAACGACTGGAGCCCCGGCAGGTCGGCCTCGTGCACGTGCCAGGGCACGTCGGGGAACAGGTGATTGCCCGCGACGTGGTCCTCGTGGCAGTGGCTGTTCACCACGCGGTCGGCGTGCGGCAGCGAGCCCTTCCGCGGCACGAGCCCGAGCGACGGATCGATCATGAGCGACTCCTCGCGCCCGCGCACGAACAGCGAGTTCCCCTGCGGATACTTGCCGCGCGCCTCGCCGAAGCAGACGGTGGTCGCGCCGAGCACGAGATCCGAGGGCGATGCGGCGGTCAACGGGCTACCTCCTGACGCGTCGAGCGGAGAGGAGCACAGCATGGCGCGCAGTCACTGGCTCGTGAAGTCCGAGCCGAACACCTACGGCTGGGCCCAGCTCGTCGCGGAGAAGCGCACGCTCTGGACCGGCGTCCGCAATTTCACCGCGCGGAACCACCTCGCCGCGATGAAGCCGGGCGACCTCGTGCTGTTCTACCACACCGGCGAGGGCAAGCAGGTGGTGGGCGTGGCCACGGTGACGGCCGAGGCGCAGCCCGACCCGACCGCGAAGGCCGGCGAAGGCTGGGTGGCCCCGCAGCTCGCTCCGCTGAAGCCGCTCGCCGCGCCCGTGACGCTCGCCGCGATCAAGGCCGAGGCGTCGCTGCGCGAGATCCCGCTCGTGAAGCTGTCGCGGCTCTCGGCGATGCCGCTCTCGAAGGCGGCGTTCGACCGCATCCTCGCGCTGGGGAAGACGAGGCTCTCGTAGCTCAGGCCCCACCGACCGCGCGCTTCAGCTCCTCGAACGGACCGAGCACGATGGTCACGTTCTCGTAGCCGAGCTCGGCCAGGCTGCGCGCCGCGAGCGCGGCCCGCCCGCCGCTGCCGCAGTGCAGCAGGATCGGCTGGCGCCGGTCGGGCGCGAGCTTCTCGATCTGGAACTCGAGCACGCCGCGCGGCACGAGCGCGGCGCGGCCGATCTTCGCCTGCGCGTGCTCGGGCGGCTCGCGCAGGTCGACGAGCAGCAGCTCCGGGTCTTCGGCCAGGCGCGCGGCAGCCTCGGCGGGGGTGCAGGTGGTCGCGCGGGCCTTCGCCTCGGCGACCAGCTCGGCGGCGGTCTTCACGGGCATGGCTCCTCCTTCCCGTCGAGTCGAGCCTAGGCGGGCGGACGCGCGGCCGCGAGCACGGCGCGTGCGGCCGCCCCGCAGCGGCGTCCCACCTCCACGGGCGGCAGCGCGTCGAGCGCGCGGGAGAACACCTCGACGCCGATCGGAGCCATGCTCCCGATCGCGTCGAGGATGCGGAGCCAGCGCACGAGCGGAATCGCGCCCGCGCCGGGCAGCAGCCGCGCGTCGAGCGTCTCGGCCACCAGGTTCGCGGCCGGCTCGGCCAGCGCGTCGTTGAGCTGCACGCTCCCGACGCGTGCGCCGGGGAGGGCGCGGAGCTGCGCCTCGTCGGTGGGGCCGCGGAAGGTGTGCCAGGTGTCGATCATCAGCGTCGCGTTCGCGCGCCCGCTGCGCTCGGCGATCGCGAGCGCCGTGGCGGCGTCCGGGATGCCCGACCACGGCAGGTACTCGAGCGTGACGAGGAGCCCGTGCTCGCGCGCGCGGTCGCACACGCCGGCGAGCGCCTCCGCCGCGCGGTCGCGATCCACGCGCGCGCCGAAGCCCTGCGCGACGTTCAGCGAGCGCGCGCCCACCGCCTCCGCGATGGCCAGGAACTCCGGCTCCGTCGCCGCCGAGACGCCGGGCGGGATCGCCTCGTCCGGCAGCCAGCGCAGCAGCGGGTCGAGGTCGGCGACGACGAGCCCGTGGTCGGCGAGGCGCGGCCGGATCTCGGCCAGCGCGATGCCGTCCTTGGCTGCGCGCGCCACGTCGTCGGGCCAGAGCGTGAGCGCGCGGAACCCGCCCGCCACCGCCGCCGCGCACTTCTCCGCGAGCGAGGCGTTCCGCAGCGTGCCCGAGCAGAGCACGAGGTCGTCGGGGCCGAGCATCTCGGGCATGATGCGGGGCAGCCGGGAGGCCCGCCATGATCGTCGGCATCCACCACACCGCGCTCTCCACGCGCGACGCGGATCGTCTCGTCCGCTTCTATCGCGAGCTGTTCGGCTTCGAGGTCGAATTCGACTTTCCCTGGGACGAGAGCAACCAGGCGTTCGAGAAGTCGCACGCGGTAGGCAAGACGGCTGGCCGCGTGGTGATGATCGCGAACGGCTCGAGCCGGCTGGAGATCTTCGAGTACGCGAAGCCGGCGCCGCGCGCGGACATCCCGGGGCGCGCCAACGCGGACCTCGGCATCGCCCACTTCTCCATCCAGGTGCGCGACATCGCGAAGGAGTATGCGCGTCTCGTCGCGGCGGGCATGCAGTTCCAATCCGAGCTGGTGGTGCAGACGCCCACCATCCAGATGGCCTACGGCCGCGACCCCGACGGCAACATCATCGAGCTGATCGACTTCGACGTGGGTGCGTAGTCGCTAGAGCGACACCGCGCTCTCCGCGAGGGCGTCGGCGTACTCGTTCCAGCGCGAGCCGTCGTGCGCGCGGATCCAGCGCAGCGTCGCGCGCGGCCGGCGCTTCACCTCGGCCCAGAGCGCCTGCACCAGCTCGAGATTCGCGATCGGCCCGGTCCTGCGGCGCCAGCCGCGCCGCTCCCAGCCCGCCGCCCACTCGTTCACGGTCTTCACGCACAGCTCGCTGTCCGAGTACAGCGTCACGGCGGTGTCGGTGGGCAGCGCGCGGAAGGCCTCGATCAGCGCAGTGAGCTCCATGCGGTTGTTCGTGGTGGCCGGGGCGTGGCCGCGCTTCTGCGCCACGATCGCGTCGTCCTCGACCCACACGAAGCCCCAGCCGCCGGGCCCCGGGTTGCCCTCGCACGAGCCGTCGGTGAAGACGCCGCTCTTCGGGCCCGCGCTGTAGCGGTCGAGCACGCCCTCGAGCTCGGGCAGCGGCGCTTCGGGCATCGGGCCCCTACGCCCCCACGCGGAAGTGCACGACGTCGCCGTCGCGCATCGCGTACTCGCGGCCTTCGACGCGCAGCTTGCCCGCCGCGCGCGCGCCCGCCTCGCCGTTGCACACGATGTAGTCCTCGTACGGGATCACCTCGGCGCGGATGAAGGTGCGCTCGAAGTCGGTGTGGATCACACCGGCCGCCTGCGGCGCCAGCGTGCCGCGCCGGATCGTCCACGCCTTCACCTCCTTCTCGCCGGCCGTGAAGTAGGTGAGCAGCTCGAGCAGCGCGTAGGCGGCGTGGATCAGGCGGTGGAGGCCCGGCTCCTCGAGGCCGAGGTCGTCCAGGAACGCCTGCTTCTCTTCGGGCGCGAGCTCCGCGAGCTCCGCCTCGATGCGGGCCGAGATGCGCACCACGCCCGCGCCCGTCTTCTCGGCGTGCTTCTCCAGCGCAGCCACCGCCTCGTTGCCGCTGGTGAGCCCCGCCTCGTCCACGTTCGCCACGTACAGTACGGGCTTGCCGGTGAGCAGGAAGCTCTCGCGGAGCGCGTCCTGCTGGGCGTCGGGCACCGGGAAGCTCCGCGCCGGGCGGCCCTGCGAGAGGTGCTCGGAGAGCGCCTCGAAGAACTCCGCCTCCGCGACGTCCTCCTTGCGGCCGCCGCGCGCCGCGCGCCGCACACGGTCGAGACGACGCGCCACGGTGTCGAGGTCGGCGAGCACCAGCTCCGTCTCGATCGTCTCGACGTCGCGCAGCGGGTCCACGCCGCCTTCGACGTGCACCACGTCGGCGTCCTCGAAGCAGCGCACCACGTGCAGGATGGCGGCGGTCTCGCGGATGTGGGCCAGGAACTGGTTCCCGAGGCCTTCACCCTGCGACGCGCCGCGCACCAGGCCCGCGATGTCCACGAACTCGACCGTCGCCGGCACCACGCGCGCCGAGCGCACGATCGCGTCGAGCGCGGCGAGCCGCGCGTCGGGCACCGGCACCACGCCCGAGTTCGGCTCGATGGTGCAGAACGGATAGTTCTCGGCCGCGATGCCGGCGGCGGTCAGCGCGTTGAAGAGCGTGCTCTTCCCGACGTTCGGAAGGCCGACGATGCCGCAGCGGAGCGCCATGGGGCCGAGAGAGTGATGAATTTACCGGGTACGTCCACCCGAATCGTGCGGTGCTTCTGAAACAGCTCGTCCCACAGGCTCCCCGACTCGCGGGTGAACACGGAGGCGTCGTCGCCGTTTGCGACGAGCCAGTCGCCGCGGGCGATCTCGCCGTCGAGCTGGCGGGGCGCCCAGCCCGCGTAGCCGACGTAGGCGCGGAACTCGTGCTTCGCGCCCGACTCGGCGAGCAGCGCCTTCAGCGTGTCGCGGTTGCCGCTCACGTGGACCGTGTCGAGCACCCGCGCCGAGCCCGGCGGCGGCTCCCCGCGCACCAGCAGCAGGAGCTGGTCCTGCGCCACCGGGCCGCCCAGGAACGCCGGCTCGCGGCGCTCCGTGAGCTCGGGCAGCACCTCGGCCAGCGGCAGCGCGGTGGGCCGATTCACGATCAGGCCGAGGCTGCCGTGCTCGCCGTGATCCACCAGCACGATCACGCTCGCGGCGAAGAAGCCGCTCACCTGCGGCTTCGCGATCAGGAAGCGGCCGATGGCGGGCTCGAGCGCGCTCGCAGGCGTGGCGCAAGCCAACGCGACGAGCAGCGCGAGCGCCTTCATCCGCGCTGGTACTCGGCGAGGAAGGCCGCGCGCCAGTCGGCGTAGCGGCCCGCCTGGATCGCCGCGCGCGCCTCCTGCACGAGCCGCTGGTAGAAACGCACGTTGTGGATCGAAGCGAGGATCGCGGAGAGCACCTCGTTCGCGGCGAACAGATGGTGGAGGTACGCGCGCGAGAAGCCCCCGGCGCACGCCTCGCAGTCGCAGGACGTGTCGATCGGATAGCGGTCGTTGCGGTAGCGCCGCTGCGTGAGGCGGATGCGGCCGCGCCGCGTGAACGCGCTCGCCGAGCGCGCGTAGCGCGTCGGGATCACGCAGTCGAACAGGTCGATGCCGAGACCGATCGCCGCGATCAGGTCCTCCGGCAGGCCGACGCCCATCAGGTAGCGCGGCTTCGCCTCGGGCAGGAGCGGCGCCGTGGCGGCGGTGACGCGCACGAGCAGCTCGTGCCCCTCGCCGACCGATACGCCGCCGATCGCGTAGCCCGGCAGATCCTCCGCCACGATCGCCTCGGCGCAGCGGGCGCGCAGGTGCTCGTACGTGCTGCCCTGCACGATGCCGAACAGCGCCTGGTCCGCGCGAGCGTGCGCCTTGCGGCAGCGCTCGAGCCAGAGCAGGGTGCGGCGCACGCCGTCCGCGGCCTGCGCTTCGGTCGCCGGATACGGCGTGCACTCGTCGAAGGCCATGATCACGTCCGCGCCGAGCGCGTTCTGGATCTCGATCGAGCGCTCGGGCGTCAGCTCCAGCACCGAGCCGTCGAGCTCGTTCTTGAAGCGCACGCCGTGGTCGCTGATCTCCTTGTTGGGCAGCGAGAACACCTGGAAGCCGCCGCTGTCGGTGAGGATCGGCCCGTCCCAGCGCGCGAAGGCGTGGAGCCCGCCGAGCTTCTCCACCAGCGCCTCGCCGGGGCGGAGCGCCAGGTGATAGGTGTTCGCGAGCAGCACCTCGGCGCCCGTGGCGCGCACCTGCCCGGGCGTCATCGCGCGCACCGCGCCCTGCGTGCCGACCACCATGAAGGCCGGCGTGTGCACGTCACCGTGCGGTGTCGTGAGCACCCCCGCGCGGGCGGCGCCGTCGCGAGCGTCGAGCGTGTAGCGGAAGGGCGCCGTCATCGGGCGCAACGGTAGCCGCCGGGTAGAGTGAGCGGGACACCGCCGTCGGAGGTGCCCCCGCCCGTGGACATGGCCTCGGCTCTCGGTCTCTCTTCCATCTTCGCGCTCGTCGCGGCCAACGCGTACTTCGTGGCCACCGAGTTCTCGCTCGTGGCCGTGCGGAGGAGCCAGGTCCGGCTCTGGGAAAAGGAGGGGCGCCGGGGCGCCGGGGCCGCGGGGCGCGCGCTCGGGCGCCTCGACGACGCGATCGCGGCCACGCAGCTCGGCATCACGCTCGCGAGCATCGGGCTCGGCTTCCTCGGCGAGCCGGTGCTGGCGCGGCTGCTCGAGCCCGCGCTCTCCGGGCTCGGGGCCGCGAGCGGCACCGCGGCGCACGGAGCCGCGATCGCGATCGCCTTCGCGCTCGTGACCTTCGTCCACGTGGTGGCGGGCGAGCTCGCGCCGAAGGCGGTCGCGCTCGACCGGCCCGGCCCCGTGGCGCTGTGGTGCGCGGGGCCGCTGCTCTGGTTCTCGCGCCTCACGCGCCCGGCACTCTGGCTGATGAACGGCTGCGGCAACGCGCTCGTGCGCGCGCTCGGCGTGAGGCCGGCCGGCGAGGCCGGCCGCGTGCACTCGGCGGAGGAGCTGCGCCTCCTCGTGAGCGAGGCCAGCGCGTCCGGCGAGATCCGCCCCGACACGGGACGCCTGCTCGGGAACGTGTTCGCGCTCTCGCGCCGACGCGTGATCGACGTGATGGTGCCGCGCCTGCGCGTCACCTCGGTGCCTCGCGGCGTGGCCCGCGAGGAGCTGCTCGACCTGCTCTGCGAGGAGGGCTTCACGCGCTTTCCCGTCTGGGACGGCACGCTCGATCGGGTGATCGGCGTGCTGCACGCGAAGGACGTCTTCCACCTGGTCGCGCGCACGCGGGCGGTCGTGCTGGAGGACGCGATCCGTCCGGTCTTCGAGCTGCCGCCGGACCTGCCGGTGATGGTCGCGCTCGCGCGCTTCCGGCGCGCGCGGCAGCACCTCGCCGTGGTGCGCGCGCTGGACGGCCCGCTGCTCGGCATCGTCACGCTGGAGGACGTGCTGGAGGAGATCGTGGGCGAGATCGAGGACGAGCACGACGAGACCCCCGCGCCGCGGCACTAGGCCGGCGCCCACGGATTGCTAGCGTCGGGCGCCGTGCAGGCCTTCGCCGACCGCTTCACCCAGCGCGCGCGACGGCTCGGGCATCCGCTCTGCGTCGGCATCGATCCGCACCTCGGCCTGATCCCCGCGGCGTTCCGCAGCGGGGCGATGCTGCCCGGTGCGCCGGCCACCGCGGCGGCCGTCGAGCGCTGGTGCTCCGCCCTGCTCGATCGCGTGGCGGGCCGCGTCGCCGCGGTGAAGCCGCAGAGCGCGTTCTTCGAGGCGCTCGGCCCGCCCGGCGCCGAGACGCTCGCGCGCGTGATCGCTGAGGCGCGGGTGCGCGGCCTGCTCGTGCTGCTCGACGCGAAGCGCGGTGACGTGGGCTCGACGGCCGAGGCGTACGCAGCCGCGTACCTCGACGACGCCGCGCCCTACGCCAGCGACGCGATCACGCTGAACGCCTACCTCGGCCTCGACTCGCTCGAGCCCTTCCTCGACGCCTCGGTGCGCGGCGGCGCCGGCCTGTTCGTGGTGCTGCGCTCGAGCAATCCGGGCGCGCGCGACTTCCAGGACCTGCCGGCCCCGGAGCGGCCGCTCTACGAGCGGTTCGCCGAAGCGCTCGGCCCGAAGGCGAGCCTGCTGCGCGGGCCCGAGACGGAGTGGTCGGGCCTCGGCGTGGTGGTGGGCGCGACCTGGCCCGCGGAGAGCCGGCGCGTGCGCGAGATCCTGCCGCGCAGCCTGTTCCTCGTGCCCGGCTACGGCGCGCAGGGCGGCAGCGCGCGCGACGCCGTGGCCGGCTTCGTGCCCGGCCCCGACGGCCGGCTCGAGGGCGGCCTGATCGCCTCGTCGCGCGCGATCGCCTTCCCACCCGAGGGCCGGGGCGGCGACGCCGCCGGCTGGGAGCGCGCCGTAGACCGCGCGCTCGACACCGCCATCGCCGAGCTCACCGCCGCCGTCTCGTGACGGGCGGGGACGTTCCTTTTCGGTCACGAGGGGAAGTGACGGAAAAGGAACGTCCCCTTCGTGACGTCAGCGGTACGTCTTCCGCTCGCCCTTGCTGCGGCGCTTGCGCGCGCGCTCGTGCTTCTTCTTCAGCTTCGCGCGGTGCCGCGCGGTCTTCTTGCGGTTGCGGTGCGGAAGCGTGGTGACCTTGCGCATGGCGGCGCAAGCTAGGCAAAGGCCTGCGAGAAATCTACCTTCGGACGCGATGCAGACCCCCCTCGATCGCATGGCGGATTTCGACCTCAGCGATGAGCAGCGCGAGGTCCGCCGTGCGGTGCGCGAGTTCGCGGAGAAGGAGCTGCTCCCGCACGTCGAGCGCCACGAGCGCGAGGCGCGCTACCCGCTCGAGCTGATCGCGAAGCTGCCGGCGCTCGGGCTGATGGGTCCGTTGATCCCCGAGAAGTACGGCGGCTCCTACTCCGACGTGCTGTCCTACGGCGTGATCTGCGAAGAGCTCGCGCGCATCGACTGGGTGATCGCGTCCGTCGTGTCCGTATCGAACTCGCTGGTGGGCAATTCGATCCTGCGCTTCGGCACGGACGCGCAGAAGGAGCGCTGGCTGCCGCGCATCGCCGACGGCTCCTGCCTCACGTCCGCCTGCCTCACCGAGCCGGGCGGCGGCACCGACCTGCCGAGCATGCAGACGACCGCCACGCGCGTCCCCGGCGGCTGGAAGCTCGACGGCACCAAGGTCTTCATCTCGCACGCCGCGCACGCCGGCCTGTTCTTCGTGGTGGCGACGCAGGATCGCGCGCTCAAGCACAAGGGCGTGACGGCGTTCCTGGTGGATCCGAAGACGCCGGGCATCGCGATCGGCGAGTTCCCGATGCGCACGCTGAAGCGCGACAACCTGGCGGAGGTCCACTTCGAGGGCGCCGTCGTTCCCGACGACGGCCTGCTAGGCGAGCCCGGTGGCGGCTTTCCCGTGCTCGGCTCCGCGCTCGACATGGGCCGCTTCTCGGTGGCCGCGCGCTGCGTCGGGCAGGCGCAGCGCTGCATCGACCTCGCCGTCCCCTACGCGATGCAGCGTCAGGCGTTCGGCCAGCGCATCGGCGAGTACCAGCTCATCCAGCAGAAGATCGCCGACATGACCTGCCGTACGCAGGCCGCGCGCTCGATCGTGTACCAGCTGGGCCGCATGAAGGACCAGGGCGTGCCGCGTGCGTCGATGGAGAGCTCGATGGCGAAGCTGATGGCGAGCCAGGCGGCGGTGGCGAACGCGCTCGACGCCATGCAGATCCACGGCGGCTACGGGCTGTCCGAGGAGTACGAGGTGGGGCGCCTCCTGCTCGAGGCGAAGTCGCTCGAGTTCGGCGAGGGCACCAGCGAGCTGCACACGAAGATGATCGCCGAGTTCATGCTCGGCCTGCGCAAGCAATGATGGAGCGGCGCCGCGAGCAGCTCCTCGAGCTGATCCTCCAGACCTTCGAGCGCCGGCCGGTCACGCTGGCGAGCGGCAAGCAGAGCGACTTCTACCTCGATCTGCGCCAGACCCTGATGCTGCCGCTCGGCCAGAAGCTCGCCGGCGAACTGATGCTCGCGAAGCTGATGGGCGGGAGGTGGATCGACTCGGTCGGCGGCATGGCGGTGGGCGCGGTGCCGCTCGTGTCCTCGATCCTGTCGGCCGCCGCCCACCACGACCCGGGCACGAAGCTGCTCGGCTTCTTCGTGCGCAAGGAGGCGAAGGCGCACGGCAAGGGCCGGCAGATCGAGGGCGGCTTCGCGCCGGGCCAGACCGTCGCGCTGGTGGAGGACACCTGCACCACCGGCGGCTCGACGCTCGAGGCGCTCGACGTCGTCGAGAAGGCCGGGGGCCGCGTCTTGCGCGTGCTCTGCCTGGTCGACCGCAGCGAGGGCGCCGCCGAAGCCTTCGCGGCGCGCGGCATCGAGCTCGAGGCGCTCTTCACGCGGAAGGATCTGCCCGTCTAGGCGCTACAGGCGCTGGCTGAACCGCCCGTGCAGCGAGCCCTCGAGCAGGCGCACGAAGTCGCGGCCGCGCATGTGCACCACGTCCTCGTGGTCCCCCGCCTCGAAGTAGATCTCCGCGGACGCTTCGAGGGCGTCGTCGTAGACGGTCGGCACGCGGTAGGGGCCGCCCACCGGCGGCATCGCGCCGCGCTCGCAGTCGTGGAACAGCTCGGCGATCTCGCGTTCGCGCGCCAGCTCGAGCTCGCGGTGGAGCTGCTGGTTGAGGCGCCCGAGATCCACCCGGTGCGAGGCGGGCACGATCGCCATCACGTAGCCCCGCTCGTCTTCGAGCAGCACCGGCTTCGCGAGGCGCTCCGCCGGCACATGGGCCTCGCGCGCCGTCTCGCGGCTCGAGCTCGAGTGCGGATGCGGCAGCACCTCGTAACGGACGCCCGATGCGTCGAGGTACCACTTCAGCCTGCGTGCGATCGGCATGGGGTCCTCCCGGTCCCCTCGTCGGGGTGAGGCCGCGGGAGCGACGGGAGGAGGTGCTACGCCTCGTCGGAGCGAGGGGTTCGCCGGCGGGCGTGACTCAGTGTGTACCGCGCGCCTCGAGGAAGCGCACGAGCGTGAGCAGGCTCACGCTCACCGGCGCCGCGACTCCGTGGCGCGCCGCCAGCGCGACGACGGCGCCGGTGATGGCGTCGATCTCCGTGCGGCGCCCGGCCCGCAGGTCCTGGAGCGTGGACGACTCGTGCGCGGCCGTCGGCGGAAGCAGGCGCCGGTGGAAGTCCTCGAGCCAGTCCGCTGCGCTCGGCCAGTGCGTGCGGTGGCCGGCGGCCTGCATCACCGCGAAGGTCTCGCGCGCGAGCGCCTCCATCACCGCGCGCGTGTGCGGCGACGCGCCGAGCGCACCGTACGGCACGCCGAGGATCGCGCACAGCGGATTCAGCGTGGCGTTGAAGAGCAGCTTCGCCCACAGGTCCGCCGCGATGTCGGCGCTCGGCTCGCACGGGATGCCGCCCTTCGCGATGGCCCCGCAGAGCGGCGCCACGAGCTCCGGGCGCTCGCCGAACAGGCTCCCGACGTGCACGGGCTCCGCGTGCACGGTGACGTCCACGTGGTGCGGTGCGAGCTTGCGGAAGCCGGTGATCACGCGGGCGTTCCAGACGCGCGCCCGAGGGAAGCGCGCCGTGAAGCGCTCGGCGCTGCCCCAGCCGTTCTGGCACAGCACGAGCCGGGTGCCCGCAGAGGCGGCGGCGCGCGCCTCCGCCAGCGCGCCTGCCGCGGCCTCGGCGTCGAAGGTCTTCGTGGCGACCAGCACGAAGTCCGCCGCGCCCGGAGCGAGCGCGGCCGCGGAGGTCGCGACCTCGAAGCGCGCGGGCGAGGCAAACGCCGCGCCGAAGATCCCGCTGCGCGCGAGCCCGTGCGCGCGCAGCGCCTCCGCCGTCGCCGGGCGCGCGACGATGCGGACGCGGCTCGCGCCGTCCGCCAGCAGTGCGCTCGCGAGGCCGAGGCCCACCGCCCCCGCGCCGAACACGATCACGTCCACGTTCTCTCCCCGTTCGCGCCGGCGGAGTGTATAGACTGGGCCCGACGCGGAGGTCTCCGATGAGCCTGAATCTCGGTTCCATCCTGCTGGCCTCGGCACAGGACCGGCCGGAGCACGTCGCGATCCGCCACGGCCAGCGCACGCTCACGTATGCGGAGCTCGACCGCGCCGCGCGCGGCGTGGCGGCGAGCCTCTTCGAGCGCGGCATCCGCCCGGGCCAGCAGGTCGCGCTGATGGTCCCGAACCTGCCGGAGTTCACGATCTCGTACTACGGCGTGCTCTACGCGGGCTGCACGGTGGTGCCGCTGAACGTGCTGCTGTCGGCGCCCGAGGTGACGTACCACATCCAGGACTCCGAGGCGGTGCTCCTGATCGCGCATTCGCTGTTCCGCGAGCCCGCGAGCAAGGGCGCGCAGGGCGCGGGCGTGCCGGTGGCGTGGTCCGACGGCGGCGCCCCGGACGACCTGCCGGCGATGGCGGCCGCCGCACCGCTCCCCGCGCTGCATCCGACCTCGGCCGACGACACGGCCGTCATCCTCTACACCTCGGGCACGACGGGCAAGCCGAAGGGCGCCGAGCTCACGCACTCGAACCTGTTCGTGAACTGCGCGGTGGTGGTGCCGAAGCTGATCCCGATTCCGCCGGACCAGCACATCGCGCTCGCCACCCTGCCGCTCTTCCACTCGTTCGGGCAGACCGCGATCCAGAACGCCACGATCGCGAACGGCGGCACCTTCACGCTTCTGCCGCGCTTCAGCCCGGCCGAGGCCTTCGAGATCATGGAGCGCGACCGCGTCACCCTCTTCGCGGGCGTCCCCACCATGTACTTCGCGCTGCTGCACCACGAGGGCGCGCCCGCGCGGGTGCCGAGCCTGCGCTGGTGCATGGCCGGTGGCGCCCCGATGCCGGTCGAGGTGATGAAGGCCTTCGAGGAGAAGTTCGGCGTCGAGATCCTCGAGGGCTACGGGCTGTCCGAGACCTCGCCGGTCGCGAGCTTCAACATGCCGGGGCGCACACGCACGCCGGGCTCGATCGGCTACGCGGTGTGGGGCGTCGAGATGGCGATCCTCGACGACAAGGACCGGCCGCTGCCCGACGGCGAGCGCGGCGAGATCTGCATCCGCGGCCACAACATCATGAAGGGCTACTGGAAGCGGCCTGAGGCGACCGCGGAGACGATGCGCAGCGGCTGGTTCCACTCCGGCGACATCGGTATCAAGGACCCGAACGGCAGCTACCGCATCGTCGATCGCGTGAAGGACATGATCATCCGCGGCGGCTTCAACGTGTATCCGCGCGAGGTGGAGGAGGTGCTCTATGCGCACCCGGCCGTCGTCGAAGCGGCGGTGATCGGCATCGTGCATCCGAGCCACGGCGAGGAGGTGAAGGCCGTGCTCGCGCTCGCGAAGGGCCAGACGGCGACGGCCGACGAGATCATCGGCTGGTGCAAGGAGCGGCTCGCCGCGTACAAGTACCCGCGCATCGTGGAGTTCGTGGAGGCGCTGCCGAAGGGCCCGACGGGCAAGATCCTGAAGCGCGAGCTGCGCTAGGTCCGGCGTGCACATCTTCCGCACGGTGTTCGGGCTGGTGTGTCTCGCGGGGCTGCTCGCGGCCGCGGTGTTGTACGGCTTCTCCGTCGCGGAGCGGAAGGCTCCGCCGTACGCGACGCTCGACGAGCTCCACACCCGGCTCCGGGCGAAGCTGTCGAGCGGCCCGCCGGACGCGGCCCGCTGGAACCCGCTCGACGCGGGAGCCGCCACAGGCGTGGTGTCGAGCAGCGCGCGCGCCTTCCCCGGCCTCAACCTCTACAACTCGGCGCACGCGGCCGAGGCGACGCTCACCGACATGACCGGCACGGTGCTGCACACCTGGCGGATGCCGTACACCGCGGCGTTTCCGAACGACCCGGCGGCGCCCGGCGGCGCGAGCGAGTTCTGGCGGCGTGTCCATCTCTACGAGAACGGCGATCTGCTCGCGATCTACGAGTACGAGGGAATCATCCGGATCGACCGGGACTCGAAGCTGATCTGGGCTCGACACGACGGCAGCCACCATGACATCGAGGTGCAGGGCGACGGCGCCATCTGGACCTTGGGCCGGATCGAACGGGTGAACCCCAGCATCCATCCCTGGAAGCAGCTGCTCGAGGACACGGTCACCGTGCTGGCGCCGAACGGCCGCGAGCTCGCGAGCCATCCGATCCTGGAGGCCGTGCAGCGCTCGCACTTCGCATCGCTGCTCGACTTCGCGGCCGACCACGGCGACATCCTCCACGCGAACTCGCTCGCGCTCCGCGACGGCCGCGCCCTCCTCTCGCTCAGCTACATCGGCACGATCGCGATCATGGACCTCGCGAAGGGGGAGATCGTGTGGGCCGTGAGCGGGCTCTCGCGCCGCCAGCACGACGCCGAGTTCCTCCCGAACGGAAACATCCTGCTGATCGACAACCGCGGCCATCGTGGCTTCTCGAAGGTCGTCGAGCTCGATCCGCGGACCCAGGAGCTGGCGTGGAGCTACCTCGGCGACGAGGCGAACGGCTTCTTCACCGAGCGCTACGGAGCGAACCAGCGGCTCCCGAACGGCAACACCCTGATCACGGAGTCCAACGCGGGCAGGGCCTTCGAGGTGAGCGCGGACGGCGAGATCGTCTGGGAGTTCCTGAATCCGCACCGCTCGGACGAGCCGGAGCCGCGGATCGCGACGCTGCTCGAGCTGCAGCGCCTACCGGCCGACTTCCCCCGCGCCTGGGCGCGCCGGTAGCGTCGCGGCGAGCACGTCGGCGATGCGGTCGGCGGCGCGACCGTCGCCATAGGGGTTCGTGCCCGTCGCCATCGCCGCGTACGCGGCGGGGTCCTCGAGCAGGCGGGACGCCTCCTCGACGATCCGCTCGCGCGAGCAGCCGACGAGCCGCGCGAGGCCCCGCTCCATCGCCTCGGGGCGCTCGGTCGCCTGGCGCGTGACGAGGACCGGCTTCTTCAGGGTCGGCGCCTCCTCCTGGATCCCGCCCGAGTCGGTGATGACGAGCGTGGCGCGCTCGAGCAGCGCCACGAAGCCGAGGTAGTCGAGCGGCCGCACCAGCTGGATCCGCTCCGCGCCGCCGAGGATCTCGTTGACCGGCTCCTGCACGTTCGGGTTCAGATGGACGGGATACACGATCACGACGTCGCGGTGGCGCTCCGCGAGCTCGCGGAGCGCCGCGCACAGCTCGCGCAGCGGCTCGCCGAAGCTCTCGCGCCGGTGCCCGGTGACGAGCACGAGCCGCCGGCCGTCGAGCAGGCCCGGCGGAAGCTCGGGCAGCGGGGGCGGCTTCGCGTGCACACGGCGGAGCGCGAGCAGCAGCGCATCGACCACCGTGTTTCCCGTCACGAAGATCCGGTCCTCGGGGATGCGCTCGGCCCGGAGATTCGCCGCCGCACGCTCGGTCGGCGCGAAGCACCAGCGGCAGATCGGGTCCGTCAAGCGCCGGTTCATCTCCTCCGGCCACGGCGCGGAGAAGTCGTAGGTGCGCAGGCCCGCTTCGACGTGGCCGATCGGAATGCCCTCGTAGAAGGCCGCCAGCGCCGAGGCCAGACACGTCGTGGTGTCGCCGTGCACGAGCACGGCGTCCGGCCGCTGGCGCGCGAGCGTCGCCTGCACCGCGCTCGTGACGCGCGCCGCGACCTCGGCCGGCGTCTGCCCGCGGCGCATCAGATCGAGGTCCACGTCCGGCGCTACGCCGAACGCGGCGCACACCTGGTCGGACATCTCGCGGTGCTGCGCCGTGGCGACCAGGCTCACCTCGAAGCCCGGCCGCGCGCGCAGCGCGAGCAGCACCGGCATGAGCTTGATCAGCTCCGGTCGCGTCCCGGCGACGATCGTGACCTTGCGGGCAGCGGCCATCGGCTCAGCGGCCCCCGAAGCGCTCGCGCACGAGCAGGCCGAGCGTGCGGAGCACGGTGCGGCCGACCTTCATCTTCGACTCGCCGAGCTTCTGGTCGTAGCGCAGCACGAGCGGGACCTCGCCGATCACGGCGCCGGCGCGCGAAAGGTGGATCAGGATGCCGACCATGCAAGCGAAGCCGTCCTGCGCGAAGAGCCGCTCGCCCTGGTCCGCGAGCGCCTTCTGGAGGAGCTCGGCGCGATAGGCGCGATAGCCGCAGGAGTAGTCGCGCACGCCGGCGATCGGGAACACGATCTGGAACAGGACCGACATGCCGCGCGAGAGGACGCGCCGGAGCCACGGCACGCCCCGGACGACCGCGCCGGGCCGGTAGCGCGAGGCGATCACCACGTCCCGTCCTTCCTGGATCTCCTGGATCATGCGCGGGATCTGTCCCGGCATGTGGCTGTTGTCGGCGTCCATGCAGACCACGATCTCGCCGGCGGCAGCCTGGTGCGCGGCGGCGATCATGCCGCGCATGAAGGTCACGGCGAGGCCGCGGTTCGTCCCGTTGCGGATGAGCTCGACGGGCAGGGGGCCGGCCTCCCGGAGCGCCAGCGCTGCGGTGTCGTCCGTGGAGCCGTCGTCGACGACCACCACGCGGAGCTCGACCCGGTAGGCCTCGTCCGCCAGCTCGCGAAGACGCGCGAACAACGCCGGCAGGTTGCCCGCCTCGTTGTACGCGGGCAGCACGATCCACACCCGCACGCAGCCAAGCTCCTTCCTGCCGCCGAGACCAGCAGCCGGCGGATGATACGACGGATTTGACACGCCTCCGGCGGCCGGGATAGAACTCGCAGCCGTGCGGCAGGACGCCGGCAGCGGGCGGATCGACGCGCTCCAGCGGCTCGAGTGGCTCGTCGCGTTGCTCGCGACGCTCGCGGCGGTCGTGCTGTCGCTCGAGTTCTCGCGCCACGCGGGCGCGTTCTGGCGGGACGAGGTCAACAGCCTGAACGTCGCGCTAGCGCCGTCGCTCGCGGAGCTCTGGCGCCTGATGGAGTTCGAGTCGGGCCCCGCGCTGTGGACCCTGCTGCTGCGGGTGTGGGCGGCCGCGGTCGGCGGCTCCAGCGACGCGGCGCTGCGCATGTTCGGGGTGCTCGGCGGCCTCGCGCTGCCCGCGGCCGTGTGGTTCGCGGGGCTCCGGCTCGGCCGCGGCGCTCCGGTCGTGAGCCTCGCGCTGCTCGCCGTCAATCCCGAGGTGATCCGCTGGTCGGCTTCGCTCCGTCCGTGGGGGCTCGGCGCTGCGCTCGCCGTCGTCGCGCTCGTGCTCGTGCGCGAGGCCGGGGCGGAGCCCGGGAGGCGCCGCGTCCTCCTCGCCGCTCTCTGCGCGGTGCTCAGCGTGCAGTGCGTCTATCAGAACGCGGTGCTGCTCGCGGCGTCGATCGCGGGCGCCGTCGCCGTCGCCCTCGTCGAGCGCCGCTGGCGCAGCGCCAGCGTGGCCGTCGGCATCGGCCTCGTCGCCGCGCTCTCGCTGTCGATCTATCTCCCGACGCTCGGGCGCATCGGCGAGTGGAGCATGCTGAACCAGGCGCCGGTCACCCTGGGCCTCCTCGCGCCGCGGGGCGGGGCGGTGTTCGCGGCGTCGGGCTCGCTCGTGCTCGCGGGCTGGCTCGCGTTCCTCGGGCTCGCGCTCGGGCTCGGCGGCTGGCGGGCCCTGCGCCGCGACGACCGCGACGGCGTCGTGCTGTTTGCGCTCGTCACCGCGCTCGCGGCGGTCGTGGGCTTCGCGCTCTTCCTGCTCCAGGTCCGCTACCTGACGCAGCCGTGGTACTACGTCGGCCTCCTCGCGGTCGTCGCCGTGTGCGCGGAGGCGGCGCTCGCCGCGTCGCTGCGCGCGCCGGTGCTGCGCGTCGGCCTCGCGCTCGCGGTGATGCTCGCCGGCCTCCCGGGCGCCTGGAGCTCGCTCCGCGCGCGACAGACGAACCTCGACGCGATCGCCGCCTACCTCGAGACGCACGCGACGCGCGGCGACCTCGTCGTCGCGAACCCCTGGTACTACGCGATCACGCTCGGGCGCTACTACCACGGCGAGGCCGAGGTCAGCGCGATCCCGCCGCTCGAGGATCTGCGCGTCCACCGCTTCGACCTGCTGAAGCGGCAGATGGCATCGGCCACGGCGATGGCGCCGCTCGAGGCGCGCGTGCGCGAGGTGCTCGAAGCGGGCGGGCAGGTATGGATCGTGGGCGGCATCGCGGCGCCGCCGCGCGGGCGCCCCCCGCGCAGCTTGTCGCCGCCGCCGCTCCCGTCGAGTGGCTGGGCCGCCGACCCCTATCGCCTGGTCTGGACGTTCCAGCTCGGCGCGCTCGTCGCCGCGCACGCGGAGGCATCGACGCCCGTGCCGATCGACGTGCCCGGCGGGCCGTTCGAGGGCGCCGGCCTGGTGCTCATCCGCGGCTGGCGCTGAGCCGATCGACCGCGAAGCGCCCGCCCTTCAGCACGGCCGCCAGGTGCTTCTCGGGCTCGGCGAGCAGCAACAGGTTCTCGAGCGGGTCGCCGTCCACCACGAGCAGGTCGGCGAGCGCGCCCGGAGCGACGACGCCGAGCTCGCCAGTCTTGCCGAGGATCTCGGCGTTCACGACGGTGGCGGAGCGGATCACCTCGGCGGGCGAGAGCACGCGCCCGCGGATCTCGAACTCGCGGCTCTGCTGGTCGTGCGTCTCGCCCAGCAGGTCGGTGCCGAAGCCCAGCGCGAGGCCGGCGTCGCGCGCGAGCTCGAGCGAGCCGAGACCCTGGTCGAGCACGTCCTTCACCTTGGCCTGCGATACGGCGGGGAAGCCGAGCTTGCGGCCGAGCTCGTCGATCGCGAAGTAGGTGACGAGCGTCGGCACCAGGTAAGCGTTCTTGGCGCGCATGTGCTCGGCGGTGGCGCGGTCGATCAGGTTGCCGTGCTCGATCGTGCGCACGCCGGCGTCCACCGCGCGGCGGATCGCCTCGGGCGTGTAGGCGTGCGCCATCGCGTACGTGCGCCAGCCCTCGGCCTCCTCGACGATCGCGCGCATCTCCTCGCTCGAGTACTGGAGGTTCCAGATCGGGTCGGAGGGCGACGCCACCCCGCCCGACGCCATGATCTTCACCTGCGTGGCGCCGCGCCGGAGCTCCTCGCGCGCCGCCTTGCGCACCGACGCCACGCCGTCCGCCACGTGCGAGAAGCCGCTCGTGTGGATGTGGCAGGCGCAGAGCCGCGGCGCGTCTTCGCGCGGCGTGAAGTCGCCGTGGCCGCCGGTCTGGCTCAGCACGCGGCCCGAATAGAACAGGCGCGGCCCGGCGACGAGGCCGCGCTCGACCGCCTGCGCGAGCCCGTAGTCTGCGCCGCCCGCATCGCGCACCGTCGTGAAGCCGCGCTGCAGCATGCGCTCGAGGATGCGCCCGGCCTCGTGCGCCACGAGCGTCACAGGCCGGCTCGTCATGGCCGCGAGGTTCATCGTGGTGATCGCGCAGTGGACGTGCGCGTCGATCAGGCCCGGCATCAGCGTGCGGCCCGCCAGGTCCACGCGGCGCGCTTCGCGCACGGAGATCGGGCGGTCGCTCACCTCGGCGATGCGCTCGCCGTCCACGAGCACCGAGACGCCGTCGCGGAGGGCGCCCGCCTCCGCGTCGAGCAGCCGCGCGTTCTCGAACAGGAGCATGCGTCGATGCTAGGAGACCGTGCCAGTGCGCGCACAGTGAGACACCTTGCGGGCCCGAGTCAGCTGTCGTGACTTCGCTCGCCTGCGGCTCGCTGCGCGCTTCGCTTGCGGCTATCGCGGCTCGTCCTCGTGGACTCGCGCGGCCGGCAGGCGCAGCTGCCAGACGATGGCGGCGAGGCGCAGGCCCGCGATCACGACCATGCCGGCGAGCGCGGCGGCCGTCGGCGGTGCACCGAGCTGCTGGAGCCCGAGGTACGAGACCGCGCCAGCGATCGCCGCGGTCGCGTACAGCGTCTCGCCCGGGCCGAACAGCAGCGGCACCTCGTTGCAGAGCACGTCGCGCAGCACGCCGCCGGCCGCGCCGGTGAGCGCGCCCATCACCACCACGATCGAGGCGGAGAGGCCTTGCGCCTCCGCGACCTGCGCGCCGCTGATCGTGAAGAACGCGAGGCCGAGCGCGTCCGCCACGAGCAGCGCGCCGTACGGCGGACGGCGCGAGCGGGCGTAGAAGATGGTGAACGCGGCGGCGCCGATCACGACCCAGAGGTAGGTCGGGTCGGCGATCCAG
>Ga0187892_10000719_pt1 | contig 83426 bp, 69 predicted proteins | sample MA1701073metaG_FD_139345 | JGI IMG/M metagenome (GOLD analysis project Ga0187892, IMG submission 139345) | Bio-ooze microbial communities from a basaltic lava cave in the Kipuka Kanohina Cave System on the Island of Hawaii, USA - MA170107-3 metaG ... | reverse complement strand
GCTCGGCTCGATCCCGGAGGACGGCATCGGACCGACCCCGGGGCGCGCGAACGCGTCGAGGATCTCGATGAAGCGCGGCAGCTGCGCGACCAGCGCATCGACGCAGGCCGGATCGAAACGCGTGCCGCGCTGCGACTGGATGTAGTGCACGGTATCGTCGACCGAGAGCGCGGGCTTGTACGGGCGCACGCTCGTCAGCGCATCGAACGCGTCGGCGAGCCCGACGATACGCGCCGCGATCGGGGTCTCCTCGCCCTTCAGGCTCTGCGGGTAACCCGTGCCGTCCCAGTGCTCGTGATGCGACAGCGCGATCGTCGCGCCGAGCTTGACGAACCGGCTCGAGCTCTCCTGCAGGATGTCGTGGCCGATCGTGGGGTGCCGGCGCATGACGGTTTCCTCGGCCTCGGTCAGCGGGCCGGGCTTCAGCAGGATCGCGTCGGGTATGCCGATCTTGCCGATGTCGTGCAGCGGCGCGGCCGACTCGATTGCCCAGGCTTCCTCGTCGGGTAGCCCGAGCGCCTCGGCGAGCACGCCCGCGTAGCGTGCCAGTCGCAGCAGGTTGTTGCCGGTGCCGCCATCCTTGTATTCGATCGCGCGCGCGAGAAGATAAAGCGTCTCGCGCTCGCGCGCTTCGACTTCGCGCAGGCCCGCGAGCACCTCGCGCTCGAGCAGGCGCACCCGCGATTTGACCGACTGCCCGTGCTGACGCAGCGCGAGCAGATTGCGGCAGCGCGTGCGCAACTCGCGCGGACGGATCGGCTTCACCAGGAAATCGATCACGCCGACCTCGAGCGCGGCCTGCCGGACCGGCTCGTCGCCGACGACCGAGATCAGCACGATCGGGACGTCGCGGTTCGCCGGCAGGCGGCGGAAGCGGCGCGCGAACTCGAGCCCGTCCATCTCGGGCATGCGGTAGTCGAGCAGCAAGAGGTCCGGCTCGCACTCCTCGGACCGGCGCAGCGCCTCGACCGGATCGGCGTAATCCTCGACCGTGAGGTCCGCGCCGAGGTCCTCGACGACGCGCCGGAGCATCAGGCGTGCGGACTGCTGGTCGTCGACGATCAGGACGTGCATCGCGCCTCCTCTGTCCGCCTCAGCTCAGGCCCGACAGGCCGGTGGTCTCGTACGCGCCGAGCTTCTCCTCGGTCAGCGTCAGGGCGGCACACTCGGCGTCGAGCCGCGTGTAGTCGCCGATGTTCTCGCGCAGCATCGCATCGTAGTCGGAAGCGATGCGCCAGCGGTCGATCGTGACGTAGACACCGGGCACGCCGACGTCGCGCACCAGCTCGATGCCGATGAACCCGCGGCAGCGCCCGAACAGCGCGGCCCAGTCGCCGTGGGGACCATAGGCCCGCTCGAAGCGGGCGACGTGTTCGGGCCGTACCCGGAATCGCCAGAGCACCACGTAGGCCATGACGAGATGTTAACTGAGGCGAAGCGAGCCCGGGCTCCTCGCGTCGCGGCTACGCTTCGGGGCGCATGTAAGGAAACAGCAGTACGTCCCGGATCGACGGCACGTCCGCGTAGAACATCACGAGCCGATCGATGCCGACGCCGAGGCCTCCGGTCGGCGGCAGGCCGTACTCGAGCGCCCGAATGTAGTCGGCGTCGAAGTGCATCGCCTCGAGGTCGCCGGCGTCCTTCGCCGCCATCTGCGCGCGGAAGCGCTCGGCCTGGTCCTCGGGATCGTTGAGCTCGGAGAAGCCGTTCGCCATCTCGCGGCCGCCGATGAAGAGCTCGAAGCGGTCCGTGATCGTCGGATCGGCGTCGTTTGCGCGCGAGAGCGGCGAGACCTCGGTCGGATAGTGCGTGATGAAGGTGGGCTGCACGAGCTCCCCTTCGACCGTCTTCTCGAAGATTTCGAGCAGGATCTTGCCCCAGCCGTACTCGGGCTTGACGTGTATCCCGAGCTTCGCGGCGTGGCGCGCGAGCGCCGCGCGGTCGCGCACCTCGGTGGCCGTGATGTCGGCGTTGTAGTGGCGCACCGCCTCGTCGAGCCGCCAGCGCTTGAACGCGGGGCCGAGGTCGATCGCCTGGCCTTCCCACGCGAGATCGGTGCGACCGACCGCGGCGCGCGCGGCCTCGCGGACCATCGCCTCGGTGAGGTCCATCACCTCGATGTACGTCGCGTAGGCCTGGTAGAGCTCGAGCATCGTGAACTCGGGGTTGTGCTTGGTCGACACGCCCTCGTTCCGGAAGTTGCGGTTGATCTCGTACACGCGCTCGAAGCCACCGACGACGAGGCGCTTGAGATAGAGCTCGGGCGCGACGCGCAGATACATGTCGAGGTCGAGCGCGTTGTGGTGCGTCTTGAACGGCCGCGCCGCGGCGCCGCCCGGGATCGGATGCATCATCGGCGTCTCGACTTCCATGAAGCGCCGCTCGGGCGATTCGAGGAAGTCGCGGATGAAGCGGATCGTGCGCGCGCGGAGCTCGAACACGCGGCGCGCTTCGGCGTTGACGATGAGGTCGGCGTAGCGCTGGCGATAGCGCGTCTCGACGTCCGCGAGGCCGTGCCACTTGTCCGGCAGCGGGCGCAGCGACTTCGCCAGCAGGCGCACGCGCTCGGTCTTGACCGAAAGCTCGCCGGTCTTCGTGCGCATCAGCACGCCTTCGGCGCCGACGGCGTCGCCGACGTCCCAGCCCTTGAACGCGTCGTACGTCTCGTCGCCGACCGTGCCGTGGTGCACGAAGAGCTGGATGCGCCCTGTCATATCTTGCAGCTGCGCGAAGCTGACCTTGCCCTGCACGCGCTTCAGCACGATGCGGCCGCCGACACGAACGCGGCGCGCTTCGGCTTCGATCGCGGCGGCGTCCTTCGGCTCGTACTCGCGCTGCAGGTCGCCCGCGAATGCGTCGGGCCTGAAGTCGTTCGGGTACGCGATGCCCTGCGCACGCAGTGCCGCGAGCTTCCCGCGGCGCTCGGCGATCAGGCGGTTTTCGTCCTGGGGGGCTTCGGCGTCGGTGTCGGGTGCTGCGGTTTGCTGCGTCATCTGCCTTTCTCTGGCGTCATCCCGACGCAAGTCGGGATCCAGTGCATTGTGCTTCGATACTGCGTCGCGGCGCTGGATCCCGGCTTTCGCCGGGATGACGCCTCGGAGAGTTCAACTCACCCGTTTCGATCCCGCCTCGAGCCCCTGCTTCAGGCTCGCCTCGACGAATTCGTCGAGGTCGCCGTCGAGCACGCGCTGCGTGTCGCTGCGTTCGATGCCGGTGCGCAGATCCTTGATGCGCGACTGATCGAGCACGTAGTTCCTGATCTGCGAGCCCCAGCCGATGTCGGACTTGGTCGCCTCGACCCTGTCCTTCTCGGCGTTGCGCTTCTGCACCTCGAGCTCGTACAGCTTCGCCTTCAGCATCTTCATCGCGCGGTCGCGGTTCGCGTGCTGGCTGCGCTCGGTCTGGCACGCGACGACGACGCCCGAGGGCACGTGCGTGATGCGCACCGCCGACTCGGTCTTGTTGACGTGCTGGCCGCCCGCGCCGGACGACCGATAGACGTCGGTCTTCAAGTCCGCGGGATTGATCTCGATGTCGATGTCGTCGTCGACCTCGGGCGAGACGAACACCGAGCTGAACGAAGTGTGGCGGCGGTTGTCCGCATCGAACGGCGACTTGCGCACGAGGCGGTGCACGCCGATCTCGGTCTTGAGCCAGCCGTAGGCGTAGTCGCCCTCGACCCGGAATGTCGCGCTCTTCAAGCCCGCGACTTCGCCAGCGGAAGCTTCGAGCAGCTCGGTCTTCCAGCCCTTGTCCTCGCACCAGCGCAGATACATGCGCAGCAGGATCTCGGCCCAATCCTGCGCCTCGGTGCCGCCCGCGCCGGCCTGGATGTCGACGAACGCGTGGTGCGAATCCATCTCGCCCGAGAACATGCGCTGGAACTCGAGCGCCTCGACCCGGCGCGCGAGCTTCTCGACGTCGGCGACGACCGAATCCGCGGTGCCTTCGTCGTTCTCGGCGACCGCGAGCTCGAGCAGCTCGCCGGTCTCGCTGATGCCGGTCGTCAGGCCGCCGAGCTCGTCGACGATCTTCGCGAGCCTCGCGCGCTCGCGGCCGAGTTCCTGCGCGCGCTGCGCGTTCTGCCAGATGTTCGGGTTCTCGAGCTCCCGCGTGACTTCCTCCAGGCGCTCGCGCTTGCCGTCGAAGTCAAAGATACCCCCTGAGCGAAGACACGCGCTCCGAGAGGTCCGCGAGACGCGCGGTCACCTGGTTGGTCTCGATCATGTGCAGAAAGGTCTCGCAAGGCGCTGAAAACGCGTGATTCTAGCAGACCGCGCCGGCCTCCGACGGCGGCGGCGCTTACAGGACTGCGGCGAGCTCCTTCGTCCCGCCGGCGACGGTCGGGCCATGCGAGCCCGCAGCTAGCGACGCAACCCATCGAAGAACCGCGTCAGCTCCGACTCGTCGAAGCCTGCGAGCAGCTGGTCGCGCGCAACGAGCACGGGGATCGAGTCGCGATCGAGCTCCTCCAGAAGATAATCGCGGTCATCCGAACTCAGATCGACGCGAACCTCTCGGAAGGCCACGCCGTGGCTGTCGAGGAACGCCTTCTCCTTCGCACAGTAGACGCAGGTCGTCGTCGTGAAGAGCACGACGTCGGACTCGTACGCTTCCGTCACGCGCGAGAAGTCCCCATGCTCGACGCGAGGTCGAGACGAGGCGGTCGAGCTGATCACCGTCGAGGAGATCGCGTAACCGAGCGCCGCGAGGACGCACACGAGAATTACGTTGCGCATCTGAGATCCTTCGGATCGGACCGCTGTTCGGCACCAAGGGCCGGTGCCTCGACGGGGACGACGAAGCGGAAACGAGCTCCGGTTCACCATCCCCGCGAGGCGGACGGCTCGTTACCGCTCGATCAGGTAGCAGCGGCCCGTGTACGTGCACTTGCCGGCACAGTACTGAACGCACTCGGCCCAGCTCTTGTATTGGGTGCCGTCGCCCGCCGAGGAAACCACCGGAATCAGCGCACCGAAACACAGTGCGACGGCGGCGAGGACGGGGGTGATTCGCCTGGTAACGTTCTTCATTCGGAGCACTCCAGTTCGTGAGGGTTGGCGGAGAAAGCCAGGTTGCCTTTCCCCGTATCGGATTCGCCGGCATGACCGCTCGCGCATGGTCGCCGCGGGGTCGCGACAGGCGCATCCGGAGCTTTAGTCGGCAACCACGCGCGGGATCGATCACCTACGCGTTGATGTCGCGGCGCCGACCTCTTCGAGAATCGCGCGGCAGTCCATCGGATCCGCCGCGCGCTTGGATGGCTTGAAGCGCAGCGCGTCGCAGGCCGCGACGGCCTCGCGGCGCGCGGCTTCGACGTCACCTTTGCGCGCGGCGAGACGCGCGGCGATCGCACGCGCGTACGAACGATCGGGATGGTCCGCCGGCAGCGCCCCGAGATCGAGGATCGTGCGGGTGGCCGCAAGCATCGCGCGCGCGTCCTCGAGGCGCCCCTGGTCGATGCGCAGCTGCGCGAGCTGCAGCGTCGCGTCGGCGAGCGCGGGGCTGCCCGGGTCGAGACGCTCGCGCCGCGCCTCGTACGCCGGCACGAGCAGCGACTCGGCTTCGTCGAGGCGTCCGTCGATGCGGAGCAGCCGCGCGAGGTGCAGATGCGCGCCGAGCGTGCGCGTCGCTTCGGGTCCGGCCAGCGCGGACTCGATCGCGAGCGCCTGGCGCAGGCCGGCCTCGGCTTCCGCGGTGCGGTCCATTGCCGCATGAAACGACGCCAGGTTGGCGAGACTCTGCGCGACTTCGGACGAGCGCTCGCCGAACACGTCGCGCCGGATGTCGAGCGCCTCGCGCTCGAGCGATGCCGCTTCGTCGTGCCGACCCTGCGCCGCGACCGAGCGCGCAACGTGCGCGAGCGCGACGGCGGTCGACATGTGGCGGTCGCCGAAGCCGCGCCGGCGACGCGCGAGCGCGTCGCGGAACGTCGCCTCCGATTCGGCCACCTCGCCGAGGTCGCGCTGCGCGATCCCATAGTTGATCAGCGACGCGATCATGTTGTGCGAATCCGGCTCGACCGTCGCACGGCGGATTTCGAGCGTGCGCGCGAGCAGCGTCTTCGCCTCGACCACGCGCCCCGCATCGAGGATCGTGAGCCCGACGTTGTTCATCGACTGCGCGACGTCGACCAGATTGCGCGGCTCGAACGACTCGCGCAGCGCGAGGTTGCGCCGGTGCGTCGCCTCGGCCTCGCGCAGCCGGCCCGATGCGCGCTGCAGCTCGCCGAGCGAGTCGAGCGCCACCGAGAAGTCGCGCGTATTGGCCTGCCCGTGCGCCTCGTACAGCGCGACCGCGCGCTCGAGCAGCACGCGGCCCTTCTCGGGCTGGCTGATCTGGCGATACGCGTCACCGATCTCGCGCAGCATCTTCGCCTGCACCAGCGGATGCCCCGCGAGCTCGGTCTCGATGCGTTCGGCGCCGCGGTCGAGCAGGTCACGCAGGGTCGGGAGCGCACCGCGCGCGTTCTGCGGATTCGCTCCGCGGAACAGGCCGAGCGCGAACGCAGAGACTTCCGTCGCGGTGCGCGCCTCGCGCTCGGCGCGGTCACGCTCGTCGGCGAGACGCAGCGACAGCTGAAGCAGCGCGATCGAGGCGCCGATCAGGAACAGCACGAGCGCGGCCGCGAACGCAACCGGCACGAGATTGCGCTGCACGAACAAGCGCGTGCGATACGACCACGCGTCCGGCCGCGCGAGCACGGGCCGGGACTCGAGCACGCGCCCCAGGTCGTCCGCAAACTCGCGCGCAGTCGCATAGCGACGCTCGGGCTCGAACGCGAGCGCCTTCAGCACCACCGTGTCGAGGTCGCCGCGCAGTCGCTTCAGCCACGCGCGCGCGCGGCCCGCGTGCATATGCGCGCTGCCGGCTGCAAGCGCGCGCGCGACCTGTGTGCTCGGACGCGGCACCGCCGGGTCGGTCGACTTCCCCTCGCGGGTCGGCGGGCGCTTGCCGCTCAAGAGCTCGTACAGCACGATCCCGAGCGAGTAGACGTCGCTCGCGGTGGTGACGCCCTCGCCGCGCAGCTGTTCGGGGCTCGCGTAGTCGGGCGTCAAGAGGCGCGTCGCCGCGCGCGTCTCGTCGCGCTGACCCGCACCGAGCACTTTCGCGATGCCGAAGTCGAGCAGCTTCGGCTCACCCTCCGGCGTGACGAGGATGTTGCCCGGCTTGATGTCGCGATGTACGACGAAGTTCTGGTGCGCGTGCTGGACCGCACCGCAGACCTTGCGGAACACCGCGAGGCGCAGCGGCAGGTCGAGCTCCGCCTGGTTCGCGTACTCGAGGATCTGCCGCCCCTCGACCAGCTCCATCACGAGGAACGGCACACCGCCTTCGCCGATACCGCCGTCGAGCAGCTGTGCGATACCGGGGTGCTTCAGGTTCGCGAGGATCTGGCGCTCCTGCACGAAGCGCTGCACATAGCCGGCGTCGAGCAGCCACGGGTTGAGGAGCTTCAGCGCGCCGTCCTGCTGGTACGCACCATCGATGCGCTCTGCACGCCACACCGTGCCCATGCCGCCTTGGCCGAGCGCACCGATCACGCGCCAGGCGCCGAAGGTGCGGCCGATCGCGTCCGCCGCAGCGGCGGCGCCGGCGTCGAGCGCGGCCCGCTCGACCGCCTGACCCAGCGCGCTGGTCCGCCCCAGCGCCGCGAGCAGCGCGCGCACTTCCCCCGCGAGACCCGGATCGTCCGTGCACGACGCGCGCAGATACTCGTCGGCCGTTTCGGCGGGCATCGCCTGCGCGGCTTCGAACAGGACCTGGAGGCGTTCCCAGCGCTGCGCTTCCATGTCCTAAGGATCGCGTTTTTCGCCACCCCTGAGTAGGCCGGACATCGCGAAGCGATGGCCGGCAAGACGACTACGTCGTGAGCTCCTTCGCGACCCACACCTTCGCGAACCGGAGGTCCCGGTGCACGGTCGCCTCCGACACCCCGAGCACGGCCGCGAGCTCGTCGTACTTGAGACCGCCGTACACGTGCAGCTCGAGCATCTCGCGCTTGCGCTGATCGATCGCGCCGAGCCGCTCGAGCGCCTGCTCGAGCGCGAGCACGTCGACCGGTTCGCCCGACTCGCCGAGCACCTCACCGTTCAGCGTGATCGCCGCCTGCCCTTCGCCGCGCTTCAAGCTGCGCTTCGCGCGTGCGTGATCGACCAGCACGTTGCGCATGACGCGCGCCGCGAGCGCGAAGAGGTGCTGGCGACTTGCGATCGCGACATCGGCGCCGAACAGCTTGAGGCAGGCTTCGTGCAGCAGGTCGGTCGGCGTGAGCGTCATCGGCCGCTCGCCGCTGATCTGGCGTTGCGCGATGCGCTTGAGCTCGGCGTAGACGATCGGCACGACCGAATCGAGTGCCGCGGGGTCGCCCGAGCGGTGGCGTTCGAGGAGGACGGTGATGTCGGTGCCGTCGGGGCTTGCGGAGTCCATCGAGCTCGGAGTGTAGCGTGCCTGTGTCCGATGCCGATTGCAGCCTCGCCGCGTCGCCGGCGGCATGGCGTTCGAGCAGTGCCGTGACGTTCTGGGAGCGCAGAGGTCATCACTGCGCGCGCATGCTCGTCGGCGGACCTTCGAAGCGCCCCCGCCTGGGCATCGACGATCGGGCACGGGCCGGTCGCGGGGACGAGGTCAGCGCGTACCGGGCGCAATTCCGAGCTCGTACTGCGAGGGCGTAACGCCCGCGCTCGCGAGGTAGCCGCGCAGCGCACGCACCGCGTTCTTGTCGAGCGTGCTGCCGTGGTGCGGCCGATGCAGGACGCCCTCGGCGCGCCCGAGGCGAACTCGAATGCGCCCACCGGACAGCGTTTCGATCTCGGCACCCACGTGTTGCAGCAGCGACTCGACTTCGCGCCAATGGATGTTCGCGCTGATCGGATCGTGGAAGATCGTGCGGATCAGGTTGGCGTGACGGTGGCTCATGACGGACTCCGCGGCGACGGATCGCATGGTCGGCCGATCGGGCGCTGCCGCAATCGGTGCAAACGTACGGAGACAGCCGCTCAGTCGCGACCTGCTCGCGCTCGCAGTACACCACCGCAAGGGCAAGCAGCCAAGCCTTCTCGGTGCAGCGCGTGACGCCAGCCGTTGCACCCAGCTCCATCACGACAAACGGCACGCCGCCCTCGCCGATGCCGTCGCCGAGGTCTCGCGCAGCCGCCGGGACGTTCTGCCGGCGGGATCGCAGTCGTGATCTGCGACGGAAATCGATCATCGGAAAGCGATGCGCAGCGTTTCGGGACCAACCGGCACGCAACCTCAGCACGCTGTCGCAAATTTCGAAAGCAGACACCGCTTTTTCGATAACGCGGAACGGTCCGCCTGCGCTTTCATGGCGTACGCCGATGCGTTGGTAAGGAAACCTCATCTCGAGAACTCGCATTGGCGCTCGCCTGTACTAGCCAAAGGACGATCACGAATGAAGTTGCGCAGCAGTCTGTTTTTTGTCGCACTCTCGGCCCTGTTGCCGAGTCTCGCCCACGCAGCGATTACGCTCCAGATCGATGGGGTGCCGATCGATCAACTCGAATCGAAAGGCCTGGGGCTGGTGTCATCGCACACGACCAAAGCGGGCACGCGTCGCCTCCGCATCGGGCGCGACCTGCAGCAGCCGGACAGAAGCAGCCCCTGCGGGGCAGTCATTGAAACGTGTAAGACCCACGTAGGACCCCGCGAGCTCGCGCCCATGTACCCGCACAGATGCGCCTGGCGAGTCGAATAGAACCGCCTCTCAACCAGTCGGGATCGGCGACGGAACTAGATCAAACGGCATAGAGGAAGCGCAGGCTCCAGCGTCCGTCGATGCTGTGGTACATGGACGCGGCTCGAGAAGCTGCGCCGCGCTGCGGCACGCAGCAGTACCACGGTCGGACCGTCGATAGCGCAGAGACGACGGTCTACGCCTCGTCACGCGCGTCATCGAAATGCGCGACCGAGCTGATCGTCGTAGAAGCCGAAGGTGACCTGAGCGGCGAAGGGACGTGGCGCCCCAGCGACCATCGTTTCAGCGTCAGGATTGCGCTGGAGGACGTCGCCCACTCGATTCGGTTGCGGCTTCGCTGGTGCTCGACGACGATATGGGACTGTGCGTCCGATGCCCTGTCGCGGCGGGCCGTCTGCGCTTCATCACGGCGAGCATTCATGCAGCCGCTCGTCCCCACGATGACCAGCGCGAGCAGCAGAGCGAACTTCATGACGTCTCCTCCTGTTGACCGGGGTGTATCGCGCGAAGGCAGTCCCGATCGGTCACATACCCGATCGGGAATTGCGGCTTGAATCGCTCAGCGAGCGGTGCGCTCGCCGAACGCTGCATCGCAGGTCGCGCACTGGGCCCCTTCGCGCGTCATATGCGGGTAGGAGTGCCGGCGACTCAGTGCGGCAATCCCTGCTCTGTGGGGAGGCGAGCAATCGTGTCCAAGAGGACGTCCAGATTGAATCGGGCACGCCTGATACCATGCGCCCCCTGTTGCAGGGGGCGGGGAACGTGATGACCGGCGACTCTTCAGTCACCGGCCTGTTGATTCGTTGGGGGCAAGGCGACCGCAGCGTCGAAGGCGAGCTCGCACGGCAGCTATATCCGATGCTGCGACAGCTCGCGGCCGCGCATGCGCGTCGCAGCGGCGACGCCCTGACGTTGAGGCCGACCGAGCTCGTCCACGAGCTCTACCTGCGCTTGCGCGAACAGCGTCGCGACGACTGGACCGGCCGCGCGCATTTCCTCGGGTTCGCGGCGGGCGTCTTGCGACACGTGATCGTCGACTACATTCGCGAGCGTTCGGCGCAGAAACGCGGTGGCGGCAGACTGTTCGTCGAGATCTCGGAGCTCAGCGACACGGATTCGCCGGCCGTGCCGGACGACGTCGACTGGTTGGCCGTCGATCAGGCACTGCAGGAGCTCGAGGGCCTCGACGCCGAATGCGCCAAAGTCGTCGAACTGAAGATCTTCGGTGGCTTGGGGATGGAAGAGATCGCGCAGGTGCTGGATCAATCGATCGCGACGGTCGGGCGCCGCTGGCGCTTCGCACGCTCGTGGCTCGCGCAACGTCTCGATCCTGAATCTCCGTCGTCATGAGCAACCGTTTTCACCGGCTCGAGGCGCTGTTCGACGCCGCGCTCGCGGTACCGCTTGCGCAGCGGCGCGACTGGTGCGCCGAGCACTGTGGCGGCGACGCGTCGCTCGAGGCCGAGTTGCTCGCGCTGCTCGCGAACGACGAGCGCCTCGCGAGTGCGCGAACCGCGAATCCGCTGACCATCGGCGAGCGTGCCCTCGACGCGGCGATCGATCGCGAAGCGCACGCGGGCAGTCGCGTCGGGCACTATCACCTGCGCGAAGAAATCGGCCGCGGCGGCATGGGCCGTGTGCTGCGCGCGGTGCGGTACGAGGACGGTGTCGAGCGCGAAGTCGCGATCAAGTTCGTGCGGCGCGAGCTGCTCGACGATACGACGCGGCGGCGCTTCCGGCAGGAACTGCGCGCGCTCGCAACGCTCGACCACCCAGCTATCGCGCGGCTGCTCGAAGGCGGCGAGACCGACGATGGCACGCCGTACGTCGTCATGGAGATGGTCCACGGAGAACGGCTGCTCGCGCATTGCGCCTCGTGCAAGCTCGACCTGCGCGCACGCCTTGCGTTGTTTCGGCAGGTCGTCGCCGCGGTCGCGCACGCACACCGCAAGCTCGTCGTGCACCGCGATATCAAGCCCGGCAACGTGCTCGTCGATCGGCACGGGCAGGCGAAGCTGCTGGATTTCGGCATTGCCAAGCCGCTGGATGCGGAGCCCGGCGAGACCGCCACGGTAGACCGCTATCTGACTCCGGCCTACGCGGCGCCGGAGCAGTGGCGCGGCGGCGCGAGCGGCGTCAGCTGCGACGTCTATGCGCTCGGCGCGCTGCTCTACGAGTTGCTGACCGGTGGGCCGCCGTTTCGGTTCGAAGGTCTATCCGCGGTCGAGGTCGAGCGCCTCGTGCTCGCGACACCTCCCGCCGCTCTCGATCGGGCGTCGGAATCGACCGAGGCGCTCGCGCGAACGCTGGGCGCCGCGAACCCTGCTGCGTGGCGCAAGCACCTGCGCGGCGATCTCGATGCGATCGTGCAGAAATCGCTGCGCAAGGAACCTGAGCAGCGCTATCTCAGCGTCGAACAGCTCGATGACGACCTCGTGCGCTACCTCGAAGGCCGGCCGGTGGCAGCGGCGAGGTCGAGCGCGGGATACCGTGCGCGCAAGTTCCTGCTGCGCCACCGCGTTGCGGTGGGCGTCGCCGCTGTGCTCACGGCGACGCTGACCACGGGCATCGTCGCCGTCGTCCACAGCGCCAACGTCGCGTCCGCGGAGCGCGATCGCGCGCAGTCGGCGCTCGCCATCATGCGCGACGCATTCAAGTCGGCCGATCCGATGCGCCTTGCGGGACCGACGCTCGGGGCACGCGAGATCCTCGACGCCGCGGCGCGCCGCATCGAGAACCTCGACGTCACGCAACCGCTGCTCTATTGCGAGCTGTCGGCGGAGATCACCGACGTGCAATTGGCGCTCGGCATCTACTCGCGCGACGATTCACTCGTGCAGCGCGCGCTCGAACGGGGCATCGCTGTCGGCGCACCGCCGCCGCTGCTGCGCCGCCTTCGAACCATGGACGCCAAGCGGCGTCTCGCGCTGCGGGACCTGGCCGGCGCCGACGCGGTTCTGCGGCAACTCGAGGCGGAGCAGGACGACGACGCCGCGGTGCTGTCGCAGCGCGCGTACTACTGGCTCCTACACAAGCAACCCGAGCTCGGCGTTCCGCTGGCACTGCGTGCCGCCGAGCTCGGCCGAGTGCTGGGCGACGGGCACCCACGCGAGCAGGCAACGATGCAGCTCGCAGAGCTGTTCAGACTCTCGCGCCGCTACGACGACGCGCTCCGCACGCTCGACGAACTGCTCGAGGAGCAGGTCGCCGAAGTCGGTGCGAGCCATGCCCGTGCCTTGATCACGCGGCTACGACGGATACCGGTATTGACGGCCTTGAAGAAGCACGCCAACGCGATCGAGGACGCCACCGCCCTCGTCGCGGAAATCCCCGATCGGTTCGGCGAAGCCTCGGCGATCGTCGCGCACGCTAGCGCGCTATTGGCGCAAGCCTATCTAGCGGCTGGGGATCCGACCAGCGCGGCCCCTCATTTCGAGTCCGCCACGCACGGCTTTGCGCGCAACCTGGGCGCGCTGCACGTCAACACGGTCAAGTCGCGCTACAACCTGGCCGATGCGCTTGCGCGGTCCGGCGCGCAACTCGCGCGCATCGACGCGGAGTTCGAGCGCGCGATTGCGGAGGCCCTCGCAGGGCAAGGCCCCGACGATCCGTTGGTCTGGTACTTCCGCGCCAAGCACGCGGCGATCCTGCTCGCGCGGGGTGACCGCGAACGAGCCGCCGTCACGCTGTTGCCCGAGGGATCGGACCCGGATCTCGATCGGCTCGGCGACGAGGAGAACCGCACGGCGTATCTCGATCTCCTCGAATCCGCATTCGACCTGGCCCAATGTGCCGACGCGAACGGCGGTCCCGACGAGCGCCTGCGCCGGGCAGCGAGGCTCGTCTGCGGGCAGCACGCACAACCGAACTGATCGATTTTCCCGACCGATCCCGACCTTGTTCTCAATCCCCCCGAATGGAGCAGTCCCATGCGCCTTGTCTCCGTATTCGCCGTTGCTTGTGGCGCCGTCGCCGGCCCCGCCAGCGCGTGCATCATCGACCCGCCTCCACCCCAGTGCAGTGTTTTCGGATACCCCCAGGAGTGCCCGAAGCGGAAATGTGCGGGGGAGCCGATAGAGCCAAGTTTCACCTGTTCCTCGTCCACCCACAGCAACATTGCCTGCGAGGGGTACCCCTGGGACCTCAGCGGGAACACCCTGACCTATGAATGGCAGGCGACGCGCCCGAACGGCACCACCCAGACCTTCTCCGGCCCGTCGTTCGAGATGTCCTGCCTGCAAGGACAGACGATCGACGTCCAGCTCACCGTGACGTGGACGTCCACCGAGCAGACCGAGACCGTATCCGACAGCTATTTCTGCGGCGACATCTACTGAGCCGAGTGGCGAGACGCCGCCTTTGAGGCGGCGTCTCGCACGGCGATCACGACGTTCGATGCGCCGACATGCGGCGGCGTTCCGTACCGAGGTCGAGCGCCGCGGGAACCGCGAGGCCCCGCCGCGTCAGCGCGGCAGTGGCTGCGAGGCGTAGCCGAGCAAGTTGCGTGCGCGCTGCTCGCGCACGTACTGATCCATGACGCCGCCGTTGACTGCGCGCGGCTTCGCCGCGAGCTCGGCGCTGCGCTCGCTCATGGTGCCTGCGCAACCGGCGAGGCCCGTGATCGCGAACAATGCCACCGTGACTGCAAGTCTCATCGTGAGTCCCCGTCGAAACGTTGCCGCCCCAGTCTAGCGCCGCGGTGCTTCAGTCCGCGAGCGCCTCGCGGCAGCGGATCATGAGCTGCACGCGGCGCTCGCCGCGCCAGTTGTCGACCGCGAGCGCGTACGCGGCGCGGATTCGATCACCCGTCACTGTGCGGTGTCCGTCGAACTCGATCGCATCGACCTCGGTGCCGCAGCCGAACGCGAGCCGTGCCTTCCAGTGGCGCTCGCCGACGATGCGCGAGTCGCGAACCGCGAACACGTTGTCGAACACCGGCTCGGGGAAGCCCTGCCCCCATGGGCCGCCCACGGCGATCGCGTCGGCGAGCGCGAGACTCGCCTCGCGGCCTTCGAGCTCGCCGTCGGACTCGCAGCGCGGTCCGAGATCGTCGGGGCAAAGCTGACGCGCCGCTTCCGCGTCGAACGCGTCGGCGAACGCGGCGATCGCGTCGGGCCGGATCGAAAGTCCGGCGGCCATCGCATGACCGCCGAAGCGCAGCATGAGACCCGGTGTCCGAGCTTCGATCGAAGCGAGCGCGTCGCGCAGGTGAAAGCCGGCGATCGATCGGCCCGAGCCACGCCACTCGTCGGCGTCGTCGCCGCCCGGCGCGAACGCGAACACCGGCCGACCGGTGCGCTCCTTGAGCCGCGACGCAACGAGGCCGACGATCCCGGCGTGCCATGCCGTGTCGTGGACGCAGAGACCGGCCCGCATCGTGCCGATCCGCGCGAGCGACGCGGCGACGCTCGCCTCCGCTTCCGCGGTCATGTCGGCCGTCAGCTCGCGGCGCTCGGCGTTGATCGCATCGAGCCGCGCCGCGAGCGCAAGCGCGCGTGCGTCGTCGTCGGCGAGGAGGCATTCGATTCCGACGCGCATGTCCTCGAGCCGGCCGGCCGCGTTGAGGCGCGGTCCGAGCGCGAAGCCGAGGTCACCGGCGTTCGCACAGGTCGCATCGCGTCGTGCCGCGGTGAACAGCGCGCGAATACCCGCGCTAGCCTGGCCAGCGCGCATGCGCCTGAGGCCCGCCGTGACGAGCACGCGGTTGTTGAAATCGAGCGGCACGAGATCCGCGACGGTCCCAAGCGCGACGAGATCGAGCAGGCGCGCAAGGTCGGGCTCTGCTCCGTCGAACGCGCCTCGGGCGCGTAGCGTCGCGCGCACCGCGAGCAGCAGATAGAACATGACGCCGACGCCCGCGAGCGCCTTGCTCGGGAACGCGTCGCCGTCGAGGTTGGGATCGACGATCGCGTCGGCGTCGGGCAGCACCGGGCCCGGCAGATGATGGTCGGTGACGATCACGCCGTAGCCCGCGGTGCGCGCGGCGGCGACACCGGCGACCGCGGCGACACCATTGTCGACCGTCAAGAGCAGCGCGCCGCGTGGCGCGTCGATCGCATCGACGAGCGCCGGCGTCAGGCCGTAGCCGTGCACGAAGCGGTTCGGAACGCTGTAGCGCACGCCTCGCGCGCCGAGCATCCTGAGGCCGCGCACCGCGACCGCGACGCCGGTCGCGCCGTCGGCGTCGTAGTCGCCGACGACGACGATCGGGCGTGCTCGCGCGATCGCGTCGCAGAGGCATTCAGCCGCACGCGCCACGCCGCCGAGCTGCTCGGGCGACGCGAGCCGTGCGAGACGATGGTCGAGTGCTTCGCGATCGACGATGCCGCGCGCCGCATAAACGCGCGCGAGCACCGGATGCAGGTCCGAAAGTGCCTCGCATGCGGTCGCGACGCGCCGCACGATGCGCGCGGGCCTCACTTCGCCGCGCGCCAGAAGCGGAAGCGATGCACGCGGCGGTATCGGAACCGCTCGCCGCTCCAGCACTCGAGCTCGAGCGCGTCGTCGCCGCCCGCGATGCGGCGCGGCAGCAGCGCATGACCCGTCTCGCAGAGCCACGTCCACGCCTCGGGCCGCCAGCACTCGACCAGCACCGGCTCGTCGGCACGCGCGAGCGTCTCGCGCGAGACGAGCGCCGCGCCGGCTGCGTGCGCGAGCGCACACACGACGCGATCCTGGGCCAGCACGCTGCGCCACGTACGCGCGAGCGACGGCCGCCGTCCCCCGCCCCAGAACCACAACGTGTTGGCAGTGACCTCACCGCGCGCCGCACGCGCCGCGTTGACCGGATGGTTGTGCAGCACGATCTGCGTTTCGTTGAGCAGACGCCGCCATTTCGGCGCGTCGCGCCCCGCCGGCAGGTGCGCCTCGAGGTCGTCGCCGAGGATGTCCTCCGGATCGGGCGCCTCCGGCCGTTGATCCGAGACGAGCCCGCGCAGGAACCAGTGATCGGGCGTCGGCGCCGAGAGCTCGAAGCCCGCGTCGCCGAACAGCGGCTTGAGCTCGCGCACGAGCACGTCGGCCTCTTCGTGCGTCAGACCGAGATCGCCCGAGCGCACGAGCCTAAGCGCCGCGAGATCGGCGCGCGCGTGCCCGGGGTCGGCCGAGATCCAGAGAGCGTCGGCGGCGTCGCTGCACTCGGCGTCGCGCAGTGCGGGCGCGACGGGAAGCGGCGTCGCCGGCGTCGCCGACCACGCGCGCGTCACCGCGGCGGACCGGCCGCGCGCCGCGTCGTCGAGACGATCGGCGCGCGCGATCAGGGAGCGCAGCTCGGGCGGCGCGTCGCGCAGCACGACCGCGAGCGGCGGCAGCAGCGCGCGAATCATGCTTCAGCTCTCGTAGCGGACGCCGGTGACTTCGTAGCGCTTGTTGCCGCCGGGAACCTGGATCTCGACGATGTCGCCTTCGTGCTTGCCGATCAGCGCGCGCGCGACCGGCGAGCTGACCGAGATCAGACCATGTTTGATGTCGGCTTCGAGGTCGCCGACGATCTGGTACGTGATCGGCTGCCCCGAGTCGTGTTCCTCGAGCTCGACGGTCGCGCCGAAGACGATGCGCGAGCCCGCATTGAGCTTCGCAACGTCGATGACCTCGGCGTACGAGAGCGCCGCCTCGAGCTCCTGGATGCGGCCCTCGGTAAAACCCTGCTGCTCGCGCGCGGCGTGGTACTCGGCGTTCTCCTTGAGATCCCCGTGCGCGCGCGCTTCCGCGATCGCCTCGGTGATCTTCGGGCGCACGACGCGCTTCAGGTTGTCGAGCTCGTCGCGCAGACGCAGCGCGCCGCGGGCGGTCAGTGGTGCTCTTCTCATCGTGCTCGATCCGGAAACTCGAAACCGATTCCCGCGTTCGCGGGAATGACGCCGTGGTTTGGGGCGGCGCCTCCCATCATTGCCGTCAGGCGACGGAGTAGGCCGGACTTGCGCAGCAAGGCCGGCGCTCTTGCCGGCCATCGCACGCGATGTCCGGCCCATTCGGGGTATTCATCGGGCCGCGAGCTGGCGATGCAGCTCCTGCAGCGAGGTTACGCGATCCCCGTTGCGGTAGTCGAGCGAGTTCACCAGCGCGCGTGCGCCCGCGACGGTGGTCGAGTACGTGATGCGGCTCTGCAGCGCCTCGCGCCGGATCGAGAACGAGTCCGCGATCGCGGCCTTGCCCTCGGTCGTGTTGACGATGAACGAAATCTCACCGTTCTTGATCAGGTCGACGATGTGCGGGCGCCCTTCCATGACCTTGTTGATCGGCTCGCACGGCACGCCTTGCGCGACGAGGTAGTCGCAGGTGCCGCGCGTCGCCACCAGCGAGAAGCCGCGCTTGATGAGCTCCTTCGCGACCGGCAGCACGCGTACCTTGTCGGGATCGCGCACGCTGATGAACGCCTTGCCGGTCGGCGGCGCCTTGATGTTCGCGGCCTCGTGCGCCTTCGCGAACGCTTCCCCGAACGACGCGCCGACGCCCATCACCTCGCCGGTCGAGCGCATCTCCGGTCCGAGGATCGGGTCGACGTTCTGGAACTTGAGGAACGGGAAGATTGCTTCCTTGACCGAGTAGTAGCGCGGCACGACTTCGATCGTCGCGCCCTGCTCGGCGAGCGACTTCCCGACCATCGCGCGCGCTGCGATCTTCGCGAGCGGCACCCCGGTGGCCTTCGAGACGAACGGTACCGTGCGCGACGCGCGCGGGTTGACCTCGAGCACGTAGATCGTTTCGCCCTGGATCGCGAACTGCGTGTTCATGAGGCCCACGACCTTGAGCTCGCGAGCCATCAGCGTGACCTGCTCGCGCAGCTTCGCCTGGATCTCCGGCGTCAGCGAGTACGGCGGCAGCGAGCACGACGAATCGCCCGAATGCACGCCGGCCTCCTCGATGTGCTCCATCACGCCGCCGATCAGCACCGCGCCGGTCGCGTCGGCGACGACGTCGACGTCGACTTCGGTCGCGTTGTCGAGGAAGCGGTCGAGCAGCACAGGCGAGTCGTTCGAGACGCGCACCGCTTCGGTGATGTAGCGCTCGAGATCCTTGTCGCCGTGGACGACTTCCATTGCGCGGCCGCCGAGCACGTAGCTCGGGCGTACGACCAGCGGATAGCCGATCTCGCGCGCGAGCGCGATCGCCTGGTCGGGATTGCGCGCGGTGCGGTTCGCAGGCTGCGTCAGCCCGAGCTTCTGGATCATCTTCTGGAAGCGCTCGCGGTCCTCCGCGAGGTCGATCGAGTCGGGCGAAGTGCCGATGATCGGGGCACCGGCCGCCTCGAGCGCGCGCGCGAGCTTGAGCGGCGTCTGGCCGCCGTACTGCACGATCACGCCTTTCGGCTGTTCGAGCTCGACGATCTCGAGCACGTCCTCCAGCGTCAGCGGCTCGAAATAGAGCCGATCCGAGGTGTCGTAGTCGGTCGAGACGGTCTCCGGATTGCAGTTGACCATGATCGTCTCGTACCCGTCCTCACGCAGCGCGAGCGCGGCGTGGACGCAGCAGTAGTCGAACTCGATCCCCTGCCCGATGCGGTTCGGGCCGCCGCCGAGCACGACGATCTTGTCGCGCGTCGTGGGCGCGGCCTCGCATTCCTCTTCGTAGGTCGAGTACATGTACGCGGTCGAGGTCGCGAACTCCGCCGCACACGAATCGACGCGCTTGTAGACCGGCCTCACGCCGAACGCCCAGCGCAGCGCGCGGATCGCCTTCTCGTCGGTGCCGACCAGCGTCGCGAGGCGCGAGTCCGAGAAGCCCTTGCGCTTGAGGAAGCGCATGCGCGCGGCGTCGATCTCGCCGAGCCCCTGCGCTGCGACCTCGCGCTCGATCGCGACGAGCTCCTCGAGCTGAGCGAGGAACCACGGGTCGATGTGCGTCAGCTCGAACACGCGCTCGAGCGAGTGGCCCGCTCGGAACGCGTCGGCGACCCAGAACACGCGGTCGGGGCCGGGCTCGCGCAACTGCCGGTTGATCTCGAGCTTGCCGTCGGCGCTCTCGATATCGCCCGCCTTCGGATTCAGACCGTCCGCGCCGATCTCGAGGCCACGCAGCGCCTTCTGCAGCGACTCCTGGAAGGTGCGGCCGATCGCCATGACCTCGCCGACCGACTTCATCTGCGTCGTCAGGCGCGCGTCGGCGGCGGGGAACTTCTCGAATGCGAAGCGCGGAATCTTCGTGACGACGTAGTCGATCGTCGGCTCGAACGACGCCGGGGTGCGCCCGCCGGTGATCTCGTTGCGCAGCTCGTCGAGCGTGTAGCCGACCGCGAGCTTCGCCGCGACCTTCGCGATCGGGAAACCCGTGGCCTTCGATGCGAGCGCGGACGAGCGCGAGACGCGCGGGTTCATCTCGATCACGACGACGCGGCCGTTGTCGGTGTTGACGCCGAACTGCACGTTCGAGCCGCCGGTGTCGACCCCGATCTTGCGCAGCACAGCGATCGAAGCGTCGCGCAGGCGCTGGTACTCCTTGTCGGTCAGCGTCTGCGCCGGGGCGACCGTGATCGAGTCGCCGGTGTGCACGCCCATCGGATCGAGGTTCTCGATCGAGCAGACGATGATGCAGTTGTCCTGGCGGTCGCGCACGACCTCCATCTCGAACTCTTTCCAGCCGAGCACGGACTCCTCGATCAGGACTTCGTGCACCGGCGAGAGCTCGAGCCCGCGCGTGACGATCTCGACGAACTCCTCGCGGTTGTACGCGATGCCGCCGCCGGAGCCGCCGAGCGTGAAGCTCGGACGGATGATCGTCGGGAAGCCGACCTTGGTCTGCGCATCGAGCGCAGCATCGAGCGTCTTCGCGACCTCGGCGCTCGGGACCTCCAGCCCGATCTCGATCATCGCCTTGCGGAACAGCTCGCGATCCTCGGCCATGCGGATCGCCTCGCGCGAGGCGCCGATCAGCTCGACGCCGTGCTTCTCGAGCACGCCGTGATCGGCGAGATCGAGCGCGCAGTTGAGCGCGGTCTGGCCGCCCATGGTCGGCAGCAGCGCGTCGGGCTTCTCCTTAGCGATGATCCGCTCGACCGTCTGCCAGTTGATCGGCTCGATGTAGACCGCGTCCGCCGTGTCGGGGTCGGTCATGATCGTCGCGGGATTCGAATTGACGAGGACGACGCGGAAGCCTTCCTGCTTGAGCGCCTTGCATGCCTGCGCGCCCGAGTAGTCGAACTCGCAGGCTTGTCCGATGACGATCGGACCGGCGCCGATGATGAGGATGGTTTTGAGATCAGTTCTTCTGGGCATTGGTTTCCGGCGGCACGGCCGCGGTGCTCAGCACCTCGGCGCGCACGATGTCGTCTCGGGGAATCGTGAGGAGCTTGCGGCCGTCGCGCTCGGAGAGCTCGACCGTGATCGCTTCGCCGTTCCACTGGCGCAGCACGCCGACGCGCTGCGACGCGTGGACGGTGCGCACGTTGATGCGGCGGCCGACCGCGCGCTGCAGCGCGGCGTAGGCGGTCACACCGGGTCGGACCGGCGGCGCGGGCGTCGTTGCCGGCCGCGTCGCGGTCGGCGGTGGCGTAGCGGGTCGCGGTGGCGCCGTGGTGGTCGGCGTCGGTCGCGAGCTCGCGGCGACGGTGGTCGCAGCGGGAGACGGGGTGATCGGTGCGGGCCGGGTCGGCGCCGCGGTCGGCGCCGGTGTGATCGGCGGCGGCGTGATCGGCGGGGGCGTCACCGCGGCCGGCGTCGGTCGTACGGGCGGCGCAGACGCCGCCACGCTCGCGGTCGTTGCGGGAGTGACCGGCTGCGTGGCCGGCGTGACCGGCGGCGGCGAGACGCTCGGCGTACCGGTCGCCGCCGTGAGCGGTGCGGGGGTCGTGGTCGCCGCCGTCGAAGTCGCCGGTGCGGTTGTCGCCGGTGCGGCACCGGGCACCGTCGGCGCGCCTGGTGTCGTCGTCGCAGCGGCCGTCGCATCGGCCGGCGCCGCGGCTGGCCCGAACGGTGTCGCGTTCGGCGGCACGTACACGGCGAGCAGGAACGGCGCGGGCGTCTTGCCGGCTGCCTGCAGCGTCGCGCCGAGCGCACGCGCTCGATCGACCGCGTTCGCCGCGGCATAGCTCGAGAACACGATCGGCGCGCGCGGGCGCGCTTGCCAGACGAGATCGCCGCCACGCAGCGCGTAGCGGCGGTAGACGTCGGCGACCGGCGCGGTCGCTTCGAAGCCGTAGCGCCGGAGCCAGGACTGAACCGCCGCGACGTGCTGGTCGGAGAAGAGATTCCGCGCGACCAGCGCGCGCTTGGCGCACATGCGGTTGCGCGCCGCGACGAAACCGTCGTCGTCGACCTTCCACTGCGCTTCGACCGTTGCGGTCTGCGCCGGCGCCGGGGGGAGCGGCCGCGTCGGGTCGGGCAGCTTCAGCACGCGCCGGTGCTCGAGCCGCGAGCTGCCGCGCACCTCGTAGCTCGCGACGACCGTACCGAGCCCCGGCCCCGTGACCGCGTACTCGGCGATGAGCTGCGACGGGTCGGTGTCGAGCCCGAGCTGCTTGAAGTCTTCGGCGCCGAAGCGGACCGACGGCCCGCAACCTGCGCCGTCGAACGGCGCCGCGCTCGCGGGGCCGATCCAGCTCAGCGCCGCCGAGACTTCGCCGGGACCGAGCGTGACGTCCTCGAGCACGAGCTTCGCGCGCGTCATCGGCGGCAGCGGGCCGGAGCCGAAGGCCGCGCGCAGGAACCAGATCGCGCCGGGCGGGCTGAACACCGCACGTCGCGCGACGATCGGCGAGGCGCCCGGGCGCGCCGGCGCGATGCGCAAGTCGCGCACGGAGATGTCGCCGCCGAGCGAGACGCGCGGCGAGCTGTAGGTGACCTCGTAGGCCGGCTTCAGCGCCGCCGCGACACGCCCGACCGCGGCGCCGGCCTGGAATGCGAGCAGGGCCGCGGCGAGCGCGAGAACGACGACGATCGCGACGGCTGCGACGACGATCGCCCTGAGGTGTCGGCTCACGAAGCTCATGGCCCGCTACCCTCGTCCCACACGACGCGCCCACGATCGAGCCCGCCAGCCCCCGAGCCTGTGCCGGCCCGGCTCAAAATCCCACGGCGTCGGTCACGCCCCGCCCAGCCGAACGCGCGTCCATCATCGCGGAGAAACGGTCGAAAAGCGCGTCGACGTCGTGCGGCCCGGGGCTCGCCTCGGGGTGCCCCTGGAAGCCGAACGCGGGTGCGTCGGTGAACATGAGGCCCTGCAGCGAGCCGTCGAACAGCGAGCGGTGCGTCGCGCGCACGTTTTGCGGCAGGGTCGCCTCGTCGACCGCGAAGCCGTGGTTCTGGCTCGAGATCATCACCCGGCCCGAGTCGAGCTCGACGACGGGGTGGTTCGCGCCGTGGTGCCCGAACTTCATCTTGACCGTTTTCGCACCCGCGGCGAGGCCGAGCAGCTGGTGGCCGAGGCAGATCCCGAAGGTCGGCACCTTGCGGCGCACGAGCTCACGGATCGCTTCGATCGCGTAGGTGCACGGCTCGGGATCGCCCGGACCGTTCGAGAGGAACACGCCGTCGGGCTTCAGCGCGAGCACTTCCGAGGCCGGCGTCTCGGCCGGAACGACCGTCACCTCGCAGCCGCGATCGGCGAGCAGCCTGAGGATGTTGCGCTTGACGCCGAAGTCGTACGCGACCACGCGGTGGCGCGGCCGCTGCGCGTGAAATTCGGTACGGTCGAGGTCGTACGACCCCTGTTTCCAGGGGTAGCTCGACTGCGCCGAGACGACCTTCGCGAGGTCCATGCCCTTCAAGCCCGGAAAACCACGCGCGGCGGCGAGCGCGCGTTCGGCGTCGATCGCGCCGGCCACGAGGCAGCCGTTCTGGGCGCCTTTGTCTCTCAGTATGCGCGTGAGCTTGCGCGTGTCGATCTCGGCGATCGCGACGACGTGGTTGCGGACGAGGTAGTCGGAGAGCGACTCCTGCGAGCGCCAGTTGCTCGCGAGCCGCGGCACGTCGCGCACGACCAGCCCGGCCGCATGCACGGCGGTCGACTCGGTGTCGACGGCGTTCGCGCCGGTGTTGCCGATATGCGGATACGTCAGCGTGACGATCTGCCGCGAATACGACGGGTCGGTCAGGATCTCCTGATATCCCGTGATCGCGGTGTTGAACACGACCTCGCCGACGGTCTCGCCCAATGCGCCGATCGCGACGCCGTGGAACAGCGTGCCGTCTTCGAGAGCGAGCAGAGCGGGTTGCGAGGTCATCGTCGCCTTGGGTCAGGGCGATTCCCGCAGCGCGCGCGGGAGTCGCGCGTGCAGACACGCCCACGATCCGGTGGTGCCGGACCGAGCGCGCGGGTCGGGAATCAGGCGAGCGCGAATGATAGTGGGAGGCGCCGGCAACGTCCATCGACGCCGTCGCGATCCTGGCGCGGTATGCTTGGCCCATCGCATGTCCACGCGCCTGCAGGGGTCCAGGCTGCGGAAACGGTTCGGCGACTCAGGGGCCGCCGAGCCATACGGCGATTTCGTGTCGACGCTCCTCGAGGCGACCAGCCCGGAGCTGCTCGCCCATGCGACCCTGAGTCGAATCGAATCGCGCTTCACCTGCCGCGCGCGGCGCGTTGCGTGGCGCCTCGGCGCCGGCAACGACGGCGAGCCCGTGCGTCGCGACTTTCCGGTTCCGGCCGCGGACCTCGACGAGATCGCGCTGATCGACGCCGCGCTCGCGACCGGCGACGCGATCGAGCTGAACCCTGCTCCCAGGGTCAGCCGCGTCGCGACCGTGCTCGGCACGTCCGCTCGCGGCGGACGTGCCGTGCTGGTAGCCGACTGGCCGCGGGCGTCCACGACGCGACACGGCGACGATTGGCGCGCAGCGCTCAGAGCCCTCGCGATCCGCTGGGCCGACGTCCTCGATCGCGCCGAGCAGGGCCTCGCGATCGAGCGGCTCGCGAAAGCCGAACGGCTGCAGCGGGCGCTGTTCGAAATCGCCGATCTCGCGAGCAGCGACCTCGACATGCCGGAGATGCTCGCGCGCCTGCACGGCGTCGTCGGCGAGCTCATGTACGCGAAGAATTTCTTCATCGCGCTCTATCACCGTGAGCACGACACGCTGCGCTTCATCTATTTCGCCGACACCCAGGATCCGAACATCTGGGATCCGGAGGAGGAGATTCCCGCGGCAGCGATCCGCGGCAGCCTCACGCTCGACGTGATCCGGCGCGGCAAGCCCGCGATGGGACCGTCGATCCTGCTGCGCGATTCGCTCGGCATCGCGGACGAGGTGAGCCTCGGCCCGGACGCCGCCGACTGGCTCGGCGTACCGATGCTGCACGGCGCCGAGGTACGCGGCGCCGTCGTAGTGCAGAGCTACGACGAGGCGCGCCGCTACACCGAAGAGGATCGCGCACTGCTCGCGTTCGTGGCCCAGCACATCCTCACCGCGCTGCTGCGCAAGCAGGCGCACGCCGAGCTCGAGCGTCGCGTCGAAGGCCGCACTCGCGAGCTCACGATCGAGGTGCGCGAGCGCCAGCGCGGCGAGAAGCTGCAGGCCGCGCTCTACTCGATCGCCGACCTCGCGAGCGGTGAGCTCGCGATGGACGAGATGCTGCGCCGCATCCACGCCGTCGTCGCCGGGCTGATGTACGCCGAGAACTTCTTCATCTGTCTCTACAACGTCGAACGCGAAACCCTGCGCTTCATCTACTTCGCGGACCAGAAAGACACCGGCATGTACGACGCGGAGACCGAGATCCCGGTCGCGCGGATGGGCAGCAGCCTGACACTCGGGCTGATCCGCTACGGCCGCCCGGTGCGCGGCCCGGCGCGGCACGTCGCGGAGGTGCTCGCGGTGCCCGGCGGGATCGGGCTCGGCACGCCGGCCGAGGACTTCCTCGGCGTGCCGATGGCGATCGAAGGCGAAGTCCGCGGCGCGCTCGTCGTGCAGAGCTACGACCAGGGCGTGCGCTACGACGACGAGGACGGCGTGCTGCTCGGCTACGTCGCGCAGCACATCCTCACGGCGCTGATGCGCAAGCAGGCGCACGCCGAGCTCGAACGGCGCGTGCAGGACCGCACGGGCGAGCTCGCCGACGCCGTGCTGCAGCTGCGCGACCAGATCGCCGAGCGCGAACGCATCGAGCGCCGGCTCGTCTACGAGAACCTGCACGACGCGCTCACCGGCCTGCCGAACCGGAGCTTTCTGCTCGATTCGCTGGCGCGCGCGCTGTCGCGCGTGCGACGCGACGAGCGGCATCGGTTCGCCGTGCTGTTCCTCGACCTCGACCGATTCAAGGTCGTCAACGACAGCGTCGGCCATCTCGTCGGGGACGAGATGCTGAAAGAGGCGGCACGGAGGCTCGCCGGATGCGTGCGCGAGCCCGACATGGTCGCGCGGCTCGGCGGCGACGAGTTCGCGCTGCTGCTCGAGGACATTCACGGCCCCGACGACGTGTTCCACGTCGCGCAGCGCGTGATCGAAGCGCTGAGCGAGCCGATGCGCATCGCCGGCAAGGAGCTGTTTCCCTCGGCGAGCGTCGGCATCGCGCTCTGGCACGAGCGCTACGCCAGCGCCGAGGAGCTGCTGCGCGACGCCGACGTCGCGATGTATCGGGCCAAGGCCAAGGGCCGGCAGCGTTTCGAGGTGTTCGACGAGCGCCTGCATCGCGAAGCGCTGCGGCTGCTCGACCTCGAGGGCGACTTGCGACGCGCGCTGCTGCGCGAAGACTTCGAGCCGCACTTCCAGTCGATCGTGCGACTGCGCGACGCGAGCGTCGTCGGCTGCGAGGCGCTGTTGCGCTGGCGCCATCCGGAGCGCGACCTCTTGCTCCCCGGCGATTTTCTCGCGGTCGCGGAGGAGTCAGGCAGCGCCGAGCAGATCGACTGGCAGATGTTCGACAAGACCTGCCGCGCGATCCCGCTGCTGCTCGGCGAAGGCGACTACGTCACGCTCAACGTCTCGGCGCGGCACTTTCGTTCGCCGGATCTCGCGCAGCGCTTGCTCGCGCTGCTCGCGAGCCATGGCGTGCCGACGCACTGCGTGCGCTTGGAGACCACGGAAGGCGCGTTGTTCGAGAATCCCGAGCAGGTCCGCGCGACCCTCGAAGCGCTGCGCGCCGCGGGCGTGCTCGCCGCGCTGGACGACTTCGGCACCGGCTATTCGTCGCTGAGCTACCTGCACCGCTTCCCGTTCCACGCGCTCAAGATCGACCGCTCGTTCGTGACCGACCTGGCACCCGGGCGCGCCGACGGCAGCTCCGCCGTCGTGCGCGCGGTGCTCGCGCTCGCAGCGACCCTCGGCATGGAAGTCGTCGCAGAAGGGATCGAAACGACGGAGCAGCGCGACGCGCTGATCGAGCTCGGGTGCACGTTCGGGCAGGGGTTTCTGTTCTCGCATCCCCAGCCGGCTGCGAGGTGGGCGGAAGCGATGGCGTAGGGTGTCAGCCCAACAGATCCGCGAGCTCGAACCTTCCCGAGCGCCGCTGCGCGAGCCACGCCGCAGCACGTAGCGCGCCGTGCGCGAACACCGCGCGGCTGGTCGCGCGATGCGCGAGCTCGATCCGCTCGCCTAGCGCCGCGAAGGTGACGGTGTGCTCGCCGACGACATCGCCGCAACGCTGCACCGCGAAACCGATCTCACCGGGTGAGCGCGCACCGGTCTGGCCGCTGCGCGCGAGCCGCGCGACCGACTCGAAGCGCTGGCCGCGCGCGCGTGCGATCGCCTCGCCGAGCGCGAGCGCGGTGCCCGACGGCGCGTCGACCTTGTGGCGGTGATGCGTCTCGGCGATCTCCGCGTCGTACTCGGAGCCGAGAAGCTCGGCCGCTTGGGCGACGAGCCGCTTCAGCACCGCGACGCCGACCGAGAAATTCGCCGACCACATCACGGGGATCGTTCCCGACGCGCGCGTCAGCGCCTCGAGCTGCGCTTCGGAGAGCCCCGTCGATCCGCTCACGAACGCCAGCCGGTGCTCGACCGCGAGCGCGAGCGCTTCGTCGAAGCCGCGCGCGCCCGCGAAGTCGACCAGCGCGTCGGACGGCACGTCGATCGTCGCGGCGTAGCGCAGCTCGCCGTTCGGCATGTAAGTACCGAGACGCGCCGAGTCGCGGCGCACCAGCGCCGCGACGAGCGTGCAGTCGTCGCGCTCGCGCGCGGCCGCCGCGAGCGCGTCGCCCATGCGACCGCTGGCGCCGAACACCGCGACCCGCGTTTTCGATTGCCCCATGACTCGCGTCCCGGCGCGTGGCTACGACCTACGAAGTCACGCGCGCCCAGAAATCCTTGACACCGTCGAGCCAGCTCGACTGCTTCGGCGTATGCGCGCGCGCGTCGTCGCCGAAGCTCTTCTCGAACGCCTCGAGCAGCTCGCGCTGGTGCGGCGTCAGGTTGACCGGCGTCTCGACCACGACGCGGCAAAGGAGATCGCCGGTGCCGCGCCCGCGCACGGACTTGACGCCCTTGCCGCGCAGCTTGAACAGCGCCCCGGTCTGCGTTTCCTTCGGCAGCTTGATCAGCGCCTCGCCGTCGAGCGTCGGCACCTCGATCGACGCGCCGAGCGCCGCCTGCGAGTAGCGAATCGGCACCTCGCAATAGAGATCGTCGCCCTTGCGCTGGAAGATCGCGTGCGGCCGGACCTGGACCTCGACGTACAGATCGCCCGACGGCGCGCCGCCCGGACCCGCCTCGCCCTCGCCGGCGAGACGCACACGATCGCCGTCGTCGACGCCAGCCGGAATCTTCACCGACAGCATCTTCTCGCGCTCGATCCGGCCCTCGCCCTCGCAGGCCTTGCACGGCGAGTCGATCGTCTTGCCGCGACCGTCGCAGCGCGGGCACGCCTGCTGGATCGAGAAGATGCCCTGCTGCATGCGCACGCGACCCGAGCCGCGGCAGGTCGCGCAGGCGCTGACCTTGCCGTCCTTCGAGCCCGAGCCCTCGCAGGTCGCGCATTCCGCGAGCGTCGGTATGCGGATCTCGCGCTCGACGCCGAACACCGCGTCCTCGAGCTCGAGCTCGACCACGTAGCGCAGGTCGGCGCCACGCCGCGCACGCTGGCGCCCGCCGCCGAAGATGTCGCCGAAGATGTCCCCGAAGATGTCCCCGACGTCGGCATGGAAACCACCGCCGCCGCGACCTGCGCCGAAGCCCTGCTCGAACGCGGCGTGGCCGTGCCGGTCGTACGCCGCGCGCTTCTGCGCGTCGGAGAGGACCTCGTAGGCCTCCTTGCACTCCTTGAACGCGTCCTCGGATTTCTTGTCACCCGGGTTGCGATCGGGATGGTGCTTCATCGCGAGGCGCCGAAAGGCCTTCTTGATGTCGTCCTCGGTCGCCGTCTTCTCGACGCCGAGGATCTCGTAGTAGTCCCGCTTGGTGCTCATCGATCAGACCCGGGCGCCCTGCCGCCGAAGTGACAGGCGGCGCCGTAGCGCCGCCTGGTGTCGCTTTCCGTCATGCCGCGCATGACGCGGCCGCGACTTTACTTCTTATCGTCCTTGACTTCAGTGAACTCGGCGTCGACCACGTCCTCGCCGGCCTGCGCCTGCGGACCGCCGCCCATGTCGGGACCGGGACCGGCGCCGGGGCCCTGCCCGGCCTGCGCCGCCGCAGCGAGCGACTGCGCGGCCTGCTCGACCTGCGTGATCTTCGCCTGGATGCGCGCCTGGTCGTCGCCCTTCATCGCGTCCTCGAGCTCCTTCACCGCCGTCTCGATCTGGCCGGCCTGCTCACCGGCGATCTTGCCGCCGTGCTCCTTCAACATCGCGCGGACCTGGTGGACGAGCGCGTCGGCCTTGTTGCGGGTCTGCACGAGCTCGTGGAACTTCTTGTCTTCCTCGCGGTTCTGCTCGGCGTCGCGGACCATGCGCTGGATCTCGTCTTCCGAGAGACCCGAGCCGGCCTTGATCTCGATGCGCTGCTCCTTGCCGGTTTTCTTGTCCTTCGCCGACACGTGCAGGATGCCGTTCGCGTCGATGTCGAACGTGACCTCGATCTGCGGCATGCCGCGCGGCGCGGCGTCGATGCCGGCGAGGTCGAACTTCGCGAGCGACTTGTTCGCCGACGCGCGCTCACGCTCGCCCTGCAGCACGTGCACCGTGACCGCGGCCTGGTTGTCGTCGGCGGTCGAGAAGATCTGCGACGCCTTGGTCGGGATCGTGGTGTTCTTGTCGATCAGCTTCGTCATCACGCCGCCGAGCGTCTCGATGCCGAGCGATAGCGGGGTCACGTCGAGCAGCAGCACGTCCTTGACCTCGCCGCCGAGCACGCCGCCCTGGATCGCGGCGCCGACCGCGACGGCCTCGTCGGGGTTGACGTCCTTGCGCGGCTCCTTGCCGAAAAAGTCCTTCACCGCATCCTGCGCCTTCGGCATGCGGGTCTGGCCGCCGACGAGGATCACCTCGGAGATGTCGGACGCCTTGAGCCCCGCGTCGGCGAGCGCGATGCGGCACGGCTCGATCGTCTTGCGCACCAGGTCCTCGACCAGCGATTCGAGCTTCGAGCGCGTGAGGCGCATCTCGAGGTGCACGGGCTCGTTGTTGACCTGCGTGATGAACGGCTCGCTGACGTCGGTCTGCTGGCGCGACGACAGCTCGATCTTCGCGCGCTCGGCCGCGGACTTGATGCGCTGGAGCGCAATGGCATTCTGGCGCAGATCGACGCCGTGCTGCTTCTGGAACTCGTCGACGATGTGGTCGATGATGCGCTTGTCGAAGTCCTCGCCGCCGAGGAACGTGTCGCCGTTGGTCGCGAGCACTTCGAACTGGCGCTCGCCGTCGACGTTCGCGATCTCGATGATCGAGATGTCGAAGGTGCCGCCGCCGAGGTCGTAGACCGCGATCTTGCGGTCGGCCGGGCCGCCCTTCTTGTCGAGCCCGTACGCGAGCGCCGCCGCGGTCGGCTCGTTGATGATGCGCTTGACCTCGAGGCCGGCGATGCGGCCCGCGTCCTTGGTCGCCTGGCGCTGGCTGTCGTTGAAGTACGCGGGAACGGTGATGACCGCTTCCGTGACGGCGTGCCCGAGGTAGTCCTCGGCCGTCTTCTTCATCTTCATGAGGATCTTCGCCGAGATCTCCTGCGGCGACATCCGCTGGGCGTCGCCCGCCTCGACCCAGGCGTCGCCGTTGTCGTGCGCGACGATCTTGTACGGCACGAGGTCCATGTCCTTCTTGACCTCGGCGTCGGTGAATTTGCGGCCGATGAGGCGCTTCACCGCATAGAAGGTGTTCTTCGGGTTCGTGATCGCCTGGCGCTTCGCCGGCGTGCCGACGAGCACCTCGCCGTCCTTCGTGAACGCGACGACCGACGGGGTGGTGCGGTCGCCTTCCGAATTCTCGATGACCTTGGCCTGGCCGCCTTCCATCACGGCGACGCACGAGTTGGTCGTGCCGAGGTCGATACCGATGATCTTGCCCATGACGCTTTCTCTCCCGAAATCCGTTGCGGCAAGCACGCCGCGAATGCGTTGCTAATGAGGGAATCGCGGTTGTTTTCAAGTAGGCCGGACATCGCGCAGCGATGGCCGGCAGGCGCGTCGCCCTCAGTCGTGGTCCGCCGCGACATTCACCATCGCCGGCCGCAGCAGCCGATCGTTGAGCTTGTATCCGCGCTGCAGCACCGCGACGACGCTACCGGGCGCGACACTCGGATCGGGCACCACGCCCATCGCTTGATGCGCCTGCGGGTCGAACGCATCCCCCGCCGCGGGCTCGACGCGCGTGACGCCGTGGCTCTCGAGCGCCTTCGCGAGCATGCGCTCCGTCATCTCGACGCCGGTCCTGAGCTTCGTCGCCTCGCCTTCCGCCTTGAGCGCGGCGGCGAGACCGTCCGCGACCGGCAGGAGGTCCGCGACCAGCCGCTCGACGCCGTACTTGCGTGCCGAGTCCACGTCGCGCTGCAGCCGCTTGCGCTGGTTCTCCATCTCCGCGAGCAGGCGCAGGTTCTCCTCGCGCGCGGTTTTGAGCTCCTCGGTCGCGAAGGTCTCCGCGCTCGAGGGCGCGGGCTCGTTGCCAGGTGGGCGTTCGATCGGATCGGTCGACTGCATTGCAAAGCTCCGCCGTGGCGCCGGGCGTTCCCCAGCGCACGGTCTTCGTTGAACCGTGAAAAATGACCCCAGCCGCGGCTATGGGGCCGCTTACGGGCGATTCAAGGCGCCCGAGACGATCCGGGCGGTGGCCTGCACGACCGGGATGACACGCTCGTATTCCATTCGGGTGGGGCCGATGACGCCGAGGACGCCGAGGATCTTGCCCGGCGGCCCGTACGGCGCGGCGACGACCGAGCATTCGCCGAACGGGGCGTACCCCGATTCGTCGCCGATGAAGAGCCGCACACCGTCGGCGTGGATGCAGTTGTCGAGAAGCTTCAAGAGCTCCTGCTTGCGCGCGAACGCATCGAACAGCTCACGCAGGCGCTGCGTCGACGGGAACTCCTGCACGCCGAGCAGGTTGCTCTGCCCCGCGACGAGCATGTCCTCGCGCACATCGAGCGCGAGCGCGGCCTCCGCCACTTCGATCGACGACGCCATCAGCTGGCCCATGTCGGCGCGGGCCTGGCGCATCTCGGCGATCAGCCGCACGCGGATCTCCTCGAGCGGCAGCCCGGCGTAGCTGGCGTTGAGGTAGTTCGCGATCTCGACCAGCTCGCTCGGCGAGTAATTGCGCGGCAGCTCGATGACGCGGTTCTGCACCTCGTTGTCGGTGAACACGAGGATCACCAGCACGCGCCCGGGCTCGAGCGCGACGAAGTCGATGTGGCGGAACGCGAACTGCGTGCGGCGCGGCACCGTGACGAGACCGACGAAATGCGTGACGCCCGAAAGCAGCTCCGACGCGGTGTTGAGGATCGACTGCGTGCCGCCGCCGCCCGGCAGGCTGCGACGGAACTGCTCGGTCTCGTTGTCGGACAGAGGCTTGAGCTCGAGCAGGCTGTCGACGAACACGCGGTAGCCCTGCGCGGTCGGGACACGCCCGGCCGACGTGTGCGGCGCCGCGACGAGCCCGAGCTCCTCGAGGTCGGCCATCACGTTGCGGATCGTCGCGGCACTGACTTCGAGCCCGGCGCTGCGCGCGAGCGTGCGCGAGCCGACCGGCTGACCGTCGCGGACGTACTGGCCGATCAGCGCGCGCAGCAGGTGGCGCGCGCGGGCGTCGAGCTCGATGCAGGGGCGGGGCGGCATGGCGGGCGATCGTGTCGCAGGGCTTGCGGGGGAATCGTCACGAAACTAGCAGAGCCCGGGAATGGGGGCGAGGGCCTGTTTCGCAACGTCGCTCGATTCGCACGCGAGCTGCGGAAAACCGCCCTCGCCCTCTTCCGCGCCCTCTGCTAGCGTCCGCCGCCATGTTGCGCAGCCTCACCGTCGTCGACTTCGCGATCATCGACCGCGCCGAGCTCGCGTTCGGACCCGGCATGACCGTGCTCTCGGGCGAGACCGGCGCGGGCAAGTCGCTGATCGTCGACGCGCTCACGCTGATCGGCGGCGCGCGCGCCGATGCGGCCGTGGTCCGCGCCGACGCGGCGCGCGCCGAGGTCGCGGCCGAGTTCGATCTGGGGGACGCCGCCGGCGTGCGCGCGAGCCTCGCGGAGCTCGAGCTCGACGACGGCAGCGAGTGCCGGCTACGTCGCGTCGTGCGCGCCGACGGCACGAGCCGCGCGTTCGTGAACGACCGGCCGGTCACGCTCGCGACGCTCAAGACGATCGCCTCGGCGCTGTTCGAGATCCACGGCCAGCACGAGCATCAGGCGCTGCTGTCGAAGTCGAGCCAACTCATGCTGCTCGATGCGTACGGCGGCTGCGAGCCGGCGCGCGCCGAGGTCGCGCGCCTCGCGGCGCGCTGGCGCGAGCTCGAGACTTCCATCGCGAGCCTGCGCGGGCGCACCGGCACCAGCGGCGAGCTGATCGAGCTGCTTCGCTTCCAAGTCGACGAGCTCAGCAAGCACGCGCTCACAGCCGAAGCGCTGCGGACGCTGGAAGACGAGCATCGCCGCCTCTCGCACGCTGGCGAGCTGATCAAGGGCTGTTCGGGCCTCGCCGAGCTCATCGACGGCGAGCACGACGGCGCGATCCGCATACTGCTCACGCGCGCGTCGAACGAAGTCGCGCGACTGTGCCAGATCGATCCGAAGCTCGCCGACGTCGACACCGCGTTGCGCGACGCGACGCTGCAGCTCGACGAGGCGATGAGCGGACTGCAACGCTACCTCGAGGTGAACGACCTCGATCCCGAGCGCCTCGAGGCGCTGGACACCCAGCTCGCGAAGCTGCACGAGCTCGCGCGCAAGCACCGCGTGCATACGTCGGAGCTCAAGCCGCGCGAGGCGGCGCTGCGCGAGGAGTACGAGTCGATCGCCGGCGCCGACGCGCGGCTGGCGCGGATCGTCGAGGAGCAGCGCGGCGTGCGCAGCGAATACGACGAGGCCGCCGCGAAGCTCTCCGGTGCGCGGCGCTCCGCGGCGAAGAAGCTCGCGAAGGCCATCAGCTCGGGCATGGCCGAGCTCGGAATGGCGGGCGGGCGTTTCGACGTCGAGCTGGAGACGGTCGCGTCAGGCATGCCCACGGCGCAGGGCGCGGACGCGGTCGAGTTCCTCGTCAGCGCGAACGCGGGCCAGCCGCCGCGTGCGTTGCGCAAGGTCGCGTCAGGCGGCGAGCTCTCGCGCATCGGCCTCGCGATCGAGGTCGCGGCGCTCGGCAAGGACGAAGTCGCGACGATGGTGTTCGACGAGGTCGACGCCGGCATCGGCGGCGCGGTCGCCGAGGTCGTCGGGCGCAAGCTCAAGGACGTCGCCGCGGCGCGGCAGGTGCTTTGCGTGACGCATCTGCCGCAGGTCGCGGTGCAGGCCGACCACCACATCGGCGTGCGCAAGGCGACCGAACGGGGTACGACGCGCACCGAGATCACGCAGTTGAGCCGCACCGCGCGCCTCGACGAGCTCGCGCGCATGCTCGGCGGCATCGAGATCACGAAGGAGACGCGTGCGCACGCGGAAGCAATGCTGAAGCGAGCGCAGTCGCGTTAGGAAGCGTCGCCCTGTCGGGGCTTCCGCCCCTCCCACAGAACCGTGGCTGCAACCGGGCGGCTCAGCGCCCGATCAGGCGCTGGCGGTCGGAATCCCTGTGGGAGGGGCGGAAGCCCCGACGACGCGAAACTCAGGTCTTGCGCTTCTTGGGACGGACGTACAGAACGAGCGAGTGATCCTCGAGCACGTACCCATGCTTCTCCGCGATCTCGCGCTGGAGCCGCTCGATGTCCTCGTTGACGAACTCGATGACCTTGCCGGTCTCGACGTCGACCATATGGTCGTGGTGCTTGCCGCGGTCCAGCTCGTAGACCGACTGGCCGCCTTCGAAGTTGTGCTTCACGACGAGGCCGGCGGCCTCGAACTGCGTCAGCACGCGGTAGACGGTGGCCAGGCCGATGTCGTCCTGGTGCTCGATGAGCTGCCGGTAGATGTCTTCGGCCGTGAGGTGGCGCTGCGCACCCGAGGTGTGCTCGAGGATCTCGAGGATCCGCATGCGCGGATGCGTGACCTTGAGGCCGGCCTTGCGTAAGTCCTGTGTTTCCACGAGCGCTCTTCCCGGGTTCCGTGGTGTCCGGCGCCGAGGCCGGCGGCGCGTCGATCCCGCATCGAAACGGGCTGCGAACGAGCGCTAGTGTATCATCCGCGACCCTTCGAACCGAGCCTCGTTCCGATGATGCGCCTCGCTCTCCTGCTGCTCGTCGCGCTCGCAACCACCGCGTGTGGCGTCGTCTACAAGGTGCCCGTCAACCAGGGCAACCTGCTCGAGCAGGACATGGTCGATTCGCTGAAGCCCGGCATGACCAAGCGCCAGGTCGCGCTGATCATGGGTACGCCGTCGGTGCAGAGCCCGTTCGACCAGGACCGCTGGTCCTACACCTCGAGCTTCGCGCGCCGCGGCCGCAACGCCCAGACCAAGACGCTGACGCTGTTCTTCGAGGAGAACCTGCTGGTGCGGATGGAAGGCGACTACTTCCCGCAGCGCGACCAGGAGCTGCTCGACGAGTCGCGCAAGATCCGCGGCCGCCACGTCGATCCACTCGACGAGCCGAGCCGGCGCGAACGCGAGCGCCAGAGCCGCTCGCGCGGCTGACGCGCGGGTCAGCGGCGGCGCTGCGTTTCTGCGCGCCGTCGCCGCGACTCCTTCGGATCGGCCTCGAGCGCGCGGTAGATCTCGACGCGGTCGCCGTCGATGAGCTTCGCCGCGAGCGTGGTGGGCTGCGACCAGATTCCGACACGACCGCCTTCGATCACGAGGCTCGGGACCGTCGCGGCGAGACCCGACGCCACGATCGCGTCGGCGACGGTTGCGCCGTCGTCGAGCGCGAGACGGACGAGCCACTGGCCCTCGGGGCCGGCGTACGCGACTTCGACCGCGAGCGTCATGTCGCGGCGAGCGCGGCGCGCACGAAGTCGTCGACGAGCCGATCGGCGAGCGAGTGAAAACCGAGCGCGAGCGCGCTGCCGACCAGCCGGTTCGAGACCTGCCAGCGGAGATCGAGCGTGACTTTCGAGCCGTCGTCGCCGAGCGGCTTGAACTGCCAGGCGCCGTCGAGCGCGCTGAAAGGGCCGTCGACGAGGTGCATCTCGATGCGCTCGTGGGGGACGCGGCGGTTGCGCGTCGTGAACGAGGTCGAGAGCTTCGCGTGGGTGAGGTCGAGCCGCGCGACGACGAACGCGTCGGTGCGCTCGACCACGGCGACACCGGTGCACCAGGCGAAGCGCGAGGGATAATCCTCGACCCGGTCGACGAGCCCGAACATCGTCTCGATCGGACGCGGCACGATCGCGCTGCGGTGAACGTGCGTCACGGCGCCCGCACCCGCTTCGACTCCACGCTCGTCACCTCCGTTCCGATCCGCGAGAATTCTACCGAGATGAACAAGCCCAAGAAGAAGGACGACGGATCCGGCGGCACGATCGCGCTCAACAAACGCGCGCGGCATGAGTACCACATCGACGAACGCTTCGAGGCCGGCATCGCGCTCGAAGGCTGGGAGGTCAAGAGCCTGCGCGAAGGCAAGGCGCAGATCGCCGAGGCCTACGCGATCGTCAAGAACGGCGAGATTTTCCTGTTCGGCTCGCAGATCGTGCCGCTCCTGACCGCGTCGACGCACGTCGTGCCCGAGGCCCGCCGCACCCGCAAGCTCCTGCTCCATCGCAACGAGATCGACCGACTGATCGGTGCGGTCGAGCGCAAGGGCTACACCCTCGTCCCGCTCGCGCTCTACTGGAAGAAGAACCGCGCCAAGTGCGAGATCGGCCTCGCCCGCGGCAAACAGGAGCACGACAAACGCGCAACCGAAAAAGACCGCGACTGGCAACGCGACAAATCCCGCATCCTCCGCACCCGCAACAAATAGAAAAGGGGACGCGCTCAATTACTGTAATTGAGCGCGTCCCCTTTTTCGCTTCGTTCGTCGGGCTGGGGCGTGGTTGGGGGGCGCGGGACCGTCGTTCGTCGCGTCGTGCTTCTGGCGTGCGCGTCGGGCTGCGACAAAGGCGCATCGAAACCACCGCCGTAAGGTGATCTGATGCGTCCCGATCTCGCCACCCTCCCCGCGCTTGCGTCGAGCGCGCCGGCGTCGCCGCCGCTACTCGCGCGCATCGCCGCGCCGGCGCTCAAGTACGCGGCGGGCTCGTGGTACGCCGTCGCGGTTGCGGGACACCTGATGTTCGCGACGTACGTCGTCGGCTTCTACCTGCGGGCCGCGGTCGAGGGCCGGTTCGACGACTGGAACAAGCAGCTCCCGCACGGCTACGTGCCCGGCGACACGTTCGGCAACCTCGTCGTGCTCTCGCACCTCGTCTTCACCGTCGTCATCATGCTGAGCGGCGCGGTGCAGCTCGTACCCGCGCTGCGACGTGCCGTCCCCGCGTTCCATCGCTGGAACGGACGCTTGTTCCTCACCTCCGCGATGATCATGAGCCTCGGCGGTCTCACGATGATCGCAACGCGCGGGATGGTCGTGCCGGGCCCGCAGTCGGCCGCGATCATCGTCAACGCGATCCTCATCATCGCGTTCGCGGCGCTCGCGTTCCGCTATGCGCGCGCCCGGCGGTTCGACGTCCATCGCAAGTGGGCGCTGCGCCTGTTCCTCGTCGTCAGCGGCGTGTTCTTCCTGCGCGTCGGCCTGATGTTCTACGCGCTCATCGCGCAGGGGGCACCGAGCGGCACCCTGTTCACGCTGCTCGCGTACGCGCAGTTCGTGCTGCCGCTCATCGCGCTCGAGCTCTACTTCCGCGGACAGGAGCGCGGCGGCCCGGCTCTCCGGCTCGTCGCCGCGAGCGTGATCGGTCTACTGACCCTCGTGACCGCGACCGGTATCGCCGGCGCGACGTTCGCCATGTGGCTCCCGCGCATGTGATCGCCGGCGCGCGCGGCCGCGGCAAGCGGTCGCGCGCGACGTTCGTTGGTATCGTCCCCCGATGGTCGCCGTTCCTCCGCAATCCGCCGCGAAGCGGCTTTCGCCGATCTTCACCTGGCCGCGCGTGCGCCCGCCGCTGATCGCGGCCGGCATCGTCAGCCTCATGATCCTGCCGGGCTGGGAAGTCTCGTATTTCGTGCTGTATGCGCGGCTCCTACTCATCGCGCTGACGGGCGTCTTCGTGTTCGGGCTGCTCGAGCGATGGCCGCGACGCCTGCCCAAGTGGCTCGCGCGCTGGCCGCTGCAGGTCATCGCCGTCGCAGCCGTGATGCCCTTCATCGTGGCGATTGCGTACGCGTTGACGACCTTCGACGACCCGCAGCCCTGGTACAAGAACCCGTCGCGCCTCGAGGGCTACGGCTTCATGACCTCGATGGGCATCCTCATCGGGCCATGGATGGCGATGGCCGCGCTCTATCGCCACATCAACGGCGAGGCGCAGCGCCAGGCGCTCGCGTTCGAGCTCGAGCGCAGCCAGCTCGAACGCAAGGCGCTCGACGCGCGCATGCGTCTTCTGCAAGCTCAGGTCGAGCCGCATTTTCTCTTCAACACGCTCGCGAACGTGCGCGAGCTGGTCGATTCCGGCTCGCCGCAGGCCTCGACCGTGCTCGCGAGCCTGATCGCGTATCTTCGCGCCGCGGTGCCCCGGCTCCACGACCCGACGACGACGGTCCGGCAGGAGCTCGAGCTCGTGCGCGCGTATCTCGAGGTCATGCACATGCGGATGCCGGATCGCCTCAAGTTCATGCTGCACGCCGACGACGCCGCGCTCGGCCTCGAATGCCCGTCGACGACGCTGCTGACGCTGGTCGAGAACGCCGTGCGACACGGCATCGACCCGAGCGAGGAAGGCGGGCGCATCGAAGTGCGCGTCAGCGTCGCGAACGGCCGCCTGCGCGCACAGGTGCTCGATACCGGCGTCGGCTTGCGTCCCCCCGGCGACAGCCTCGGCACCGGGCTCGCGAACCTGCGCGAGCGTCTGCAACTCGCCTATGGCGCCGACGCGCAGGTGCGGCTCGCGCCGGTCTCGCCGCACGGCGTCAGCGCCGACGTCGAATTCCCCGCACGGACCGCCGCCACATGAGCGCGAAGAAGCCGACCGCTTTGATCGCTGACGACGAGCCGCTGCTGCGGAAATCGCTGACGCGGCTCCTCGCGCAGGCCTGGCCCGAGCTCAACATCGTCGCGCAGGCGCGCAACGGCCGCGAAGCGGTCGAGATGTTCGAGGCGCAGCTCCCTGACGTCTGTTTCCTCGACGTCCACATGCCGGGCATGAGCGGGGTCGAAGCCGCGAGCTTCATCGGCCGCCGCGCACACGTCGTGTTCGTGACGGCGTTCCACCAGTACGCCGTCGACGCGTTCGAGCAGGGTGCGATCGACTATCTCGTCAAGCCCGTCGAGCTCGCGCGTCTCGAAGACACGGTCGCGCGGCTCGAGGAGCGGCTGCGCGCAGCGCAACCCGCCGGCGACAGCGAGGCGCTGCTCGAGCAGCTCGCGGCGCGGATGCGCGAGGGACAGCGGCCCGCGTCGCTACGCTGGCTGCGCGTCTCGGTCGGCCAGTCGGTGCGGCTGATCTCGATCGAGGACATCGACTTCCTGCGCTCGGACGAGAAGTACACGCTCGTCGCGTGGCGCGGCGAAGGCGGCAAGCCGAGCGAAGGGCTGATCCGCACCCCGCTCAAGGACCTCGTCGCGCAGCTCGACCCCGCGCACTTCGCGCAGGTGCACCGCTCGACCGTGGTGAATCTCCGCGCGATCAGTCACGTCACGCGCGGCGCGAACGAAACCGCGGATATCCACTTGAAGGGGCGCCTCGACGTGCTGCCCGTCAGCCGCAGCTACCTGCACCTGTTCCGTCAAATGTAAGCGGGCAACTGCGTCGTCGCACGCTTGCGCCGCACACGCCACAGCCAGTAGACCATCGCCACCAGCACCGCGAGCACCGGCAGCGCGAGCAGCGCGGGCTTGCGGATCGCAGCGGGCATCACGTCGGCCTGGCCGATGAAGAACGAGAGCGCCGCGACGAACAGCGCGAAGCACATCCGCCACAGATGACGCGCGATCCGCGCGACCCCGACCGGGGCGCCCGCGCGCAGCATCCGCACGTCGCCGATCGCGCCGAGGAAGCCGACGCCCGCGAACAGGAAGAACGGAAACGCCGGCATGCCGTTGCGCGCGCCGCCCGCCGCAACTGCTTCGAGCGCGAACTTGAGTGCGAACGAGGCGGTCACGAGCGCCACCAGCATCAGCGCCGGATCGAGCCAGCGCTTGACCACCACGGGCGCGGGCCGCACGGTCGTGAGCGACGTCACGACGAAGTACGCCGTGAGGATCGAAACGGGGATGTTGAGCGCCGCAGCGACGTCGTGCGTCGCTGCGATCACGACGCCGCCGACGCAGGTCGCCAGCATCGCGACCACGAACACCAGGCCGCCGCGCCGATGCACCGTGCCGCCCTTGCGCGCGGCAAGCGCGAGATAGCCGCCCACCAGCGCCAGCGTTCCCGCGAGAATATGAAGTACCAGCGTCATCACACCCCTCCGCGCGAGCCCCGCCGCGCCGGCACGAATCTGTCACCGCGCGTACGCGCCCGCGAGCGCCTTGCGACGAACGACGACCCGCGCGCCTCGAACGACGCCCGCGCCCGACGTAGACCGGAGTGAGCCGAAGGCGAAGTCCGGCAGGCCGCCATCCGCGTCGTGGACGAGCCCGCCGCGATCCCTGAATCCTCATTCACCTCCGCAGTGGACCCCTCCGCCCCCCACCCCTACAATGCCCCCGACAGTTTTCCCCGGGGGCGATCGGCTTCGACGGGGGTCGTGAAACTGCCTGGTGCATGCCGAGGTTGTCGAATCTCCTCGTTAATCCAGTCGACAAACACTTAGACGCCAACGACGACGTCTACGCTCTCGCCGCTTAAGGCGTAAGCCCCGAACCCACTTGTGCTCGTGCTCGTGGATGTAGGGTCACTATCACGGGATCGCCAACGGCCTCGCTTGTGGGCCTGCGGCTAAACCAAAGCAAGCTGGTTCTGCGGTGCGCCCTGCGCGTCGTGTTGCCGCGGACGAGAACCAACGACGCGATAAGCATGTAGTACCGGGGGTCTAGCACCTTCGGACGGGGGTTCGATTCCCCCCGCCTCCACCATTCACCAAGCAGGGCCAACCCTCACCGGTTGGCCCTTTTTCTTGGGATGCGGATCACCCTCACTGCGCGAGCGGCGGCGAGTAGCGAATGGCGTAGGTGTCGGTCTGAGGCAGCGGATCGACGAGGGTCGCTGCCGGGTCGTAGCTGATCTCGAGCTCGGAATTCTCGGTCCAGTTGAACGAGAGTCGAGGGGCGCGCGTTTCGGCGAGCCTCACCGTGCCGGTATCGACCGCCTGTTGGGTGGCGTGGATCGTAACGACGCGCGTATGAGCCGTGCGTCTCCCCTGCGCGCCCATCGGGTACGTCACGATGGCTGCAGCGCGCGGAGAAGTATCGTCGCACTCGAACACGACGAGCGCGGCCTCCACGCCCGCACGCGGCTCGGGTTCGGTGCGCACGAAGTTCTGCGGGCAATCCGTACGTGGCCCGGAACCGTCGCCTGCACTGCAAGCGGCCAGCATTGCGGTCAACAGTACGAGCACTCTTCGCTTCATCGCGGATCCCTCGAGACATGGTTGGCGTGGGGCGCTGCGGACAACGCGCGTCTGGACAACTATGGCAGTGTGGTCGACGAGACCTCGCCGTGTCCATCCTGGACGCGGCGTGCCCCACGGGCTTTTCTTGCCGTCATTCCCTCGCGAGAAAGGCGCGCACCGCGGCGAGTACGTCGCGCTCGCGCTCGCGGTGCGGCACGTGGCCGCAACCGGACAGGATCAGCTTGCGTCCCGTTCCGGAAACACGCGTTGCGATGCGGTGCGGATGCACGAGGCTGCCGTACTCGTCCTGATCGCCGTGGATCGCAAGCACGCGACAGCTAACGCGCGGGAAATCCGCGTCGAGCGACCAGTGCGCGAACTCGGGGGCTAGCCACGTGTCGAGCCAGGCCGAGAGCACCCACTCGGTCTTGTCGCCGTGCAGGCGGCGCAGGCGTTCGACGCGCTCGGGATCGGCGAACGTGCGCTGTGCTTCGCGCAGGCCTTCCAGGGTGCGGTCTTCGACGAATGTCTGCGCAGCCTCGGTGACGACCGCGTCGCACGCGTCGGCGTGACGCGCCGCCGCGGCGATTGCCATGCCGCCGCCGACGCTGTGACCGAACAGCACGAACCGCTCGAGCGCGAAGGCGCGACGGACCGCGGCGAAGCCGTCGATGGGCTCGTCGCGGATGAAGTCGAGGCCGAGCTTCGCCGGATGCGGGTCGGAGCGTCCGAAGCCGAGACGGTCGTATGCGACGACGCGGCGCGCGGTGGCCTGCGCGAGCGCTGCCGGAAAATCGCGCCACAGGGTGACGCAGCCGAGCGAATCGTGGAGCAGCAGGATCGGCGCGGCGTCGTGCGCGTCTGCAGTCGTCCACGACACCGCGAACAAGGCGCCGTGCGCGGTTTCAACGCGGTGCTCGACGCGCTCGAGTCGGTCCGTCATCACGGCAGTCTCGCACGCGCTCACGGAGTCGCAGCGGAGCCCGCTGGCCCGCGCGAGCGCGCGGCGCGATACTGGCCGCCTCCCACACGGAGGACCGCTCATGAACCGTCTCGTCGTGCGTGCGCTGATCGTCCTCGTCGCGGCCGCGGCCGCGTGGCTGCCGTCGACGCCTGCTGAGGCTCACGTCGGCCGATGCGGCAACTGCGGCACCGTGCAGGACGTCGACTACATCGTGTACGAACGCGATCGCGGCGCGCAGGGCGCGGTCGTCGGCGCGATCATCGGCGGGCTGCTCGGCAACCAGGTCGGCGGTGGTCGCGGACGCGACGCGGCGACCGTCGCCGGCGCCGTCGCGGGCGGCCTGATCGGCCGTCGCGTCGACAAGAACCATCGCGGCCCCGGCGAGCGCGGCGTGCGGATCCTCATCAAGCTGGATCGCGGCGGCACCCGCACGATCGAGCTGCACGGCGACCCGCGCATCTACCGCGGCGACCGCGTGCGCGTCTGGCGCGACCGCGTCGAGCTACTCTGACGCAAAAAAAAGGGTTCCCAGAAAGGGGGCGGTACACGTTAACGTTTGAAACGTCAATGTGTACTGACCCCTTTTTGTCAGAGGCCGACGGATCTGAGGATAGGTTTTGTGAGCTTCTGCTTTGTTGCGAAGAAGTCGGCCCAGGGGTCGCGCTTCAGCTTCGCGAGGCGCTGGGGGACGTTGCGGACGTTGAAGTGGTCGAAGCGGACGTCGCGCGCGAGCTCGTCCCATTCGATCGGCGTCGCGACGGACGCGTTCTTCTTCGCACGCACCGAGTACGGCGCGATCGCCGTCGCACCTTCGGCATTGCGCAGGTAGTCGACGAAGATCTTGCGGCCGCGGCTAGCTTTCGCAAGCTTGGAGGTGAACTTGTTCGGAAAGCCTGCGGCGAACGAGTCCGCGATCGCTTTCGTGAACGCCTTCACCGTGTCCCACGGCTGCGTCGGCAAAAGCGGCACCACGACGTGCAGACCCTTGCCGCCGGTCGTCTTGACGAAGCTCCTGAGCTCGAGCTGCTCGAGCGCGGTGCGCATCAATGTCGCCGCGTCGACGACTTTGTCGTAGCCGAGGCCCTCGTCGGGATCGAAGTCGAAGATCACGATGTCGGGTTTGTCGAGCCGCGGCACGCGCGAGCCCCACGGGTGGATCTCGAGCACGCCCATCTGCAGCAGCGCGACGATCGCTTCGACCGAATCGGCCGCCATGTAGATCGCGCTGCCGTCGCCTTCGGGCACGTTCACGCGCGTCAGGACTTCCGGCGTGCCGGGCTTCACGTGCTTCTGGTAGAAGCACTTCGCCTGGTAGCCGTTCGGGCAGCGCACGAGCGTGAGCGGGCGGCCTTCGAGATACGGCAGCATCCGATTGCCGATCGCGCGGTAGTACTCGGCGATTTCGAGCTTGGTGATCTTCGCCTCGGGGTAGAGCACCTTGTCGGGGTTGCTGATCGCGATGCGCTTCCCTTGTGGGACGGGCTTCAGCCCCGACGCTTTTCGCTTCGCCGAAGTGGACAGCATCGGGGCGCCCCTCATTGTCGAGTCGCCGTCTCTCGAACGACGGATCATCCTGCCAGAAAAGGGGACGCGCTCAATTAATTTGGCCTAATTGAGCGCGTCCCCTTTTTTCGGCTTGATAAGATGCCGGCCCCGTACTCCCGCGGTAACCCCCATGTCGCAGCTGATCGCCCCGCACGGTGGCGTGCTGAAGAACCTTTACGCCAGTGGCGACGCGCTCGCGCAGGCGAAGCGCGAGACGCGCGACCTGCCGTCGTGGGACCTCACGCCGCGCCAGCTCTGCGACCTCGAGATGCTGCTGAACGGGGCGTTCTCGCCGCTCGAGGGCTTCATGGCGCGCGCCGACTACGAGCGCGTCCGCGACGAAATGCGGCTCGGCGACGGCACGCTCTGGCCGATGCCGATCACGCTCGACGTCCCCGAGGCGTTCGCGTCGTCGCACGCGAAGCCCGGCACCAGGATCGTGCTGCGCGATGCCGAAGGCGTCGCGATCGCGATCCTCGACGTCGCCGAGACCTACACGCCCGACCGCGTCCTCGAAGCGGAAAAGGTCTTCGGCACGCGCGACGCAGCGCACCCCGGCGCCAACCACCTCCTCAACCGAACGAACCCCGTGTACGTCGGCGGCAAACTCGTCGGCCTCGAAGCGCCGCATCACTACGACTACAACCGCCTGCGCGACACGCCCGCCGAGCTGCGCGCCTCGTTCGAGAAGCGCGGCTGGTCGCGCATCGTCGCGTTCCAGACCCGCAACCCGATGCACCGCGCGCACTACGAGCTCACGTTCCGTGCCGCGCGCCAGGCGCAGGCGAACTTGCTGATCCACCCCGTCGTCGGCATGACCAAGCCCGGCGACATCGACCACTACTCGCGCGTGCGCTGCTACGAGCACGTGCTCGGCCACTATCCCGAACAGACCACCGCGCTCTCGCTGCTGCCGCTCGCGATGCGCATGGGCGGCCCGCGCGAGGCGCTCTGGCACGCGATCATCCGCAAGAACTACGGCTGCACGCATTTCATCGTCGGGCGCGATCACGCGGGTCCCGGCAAGGATTCGCAGGGCAAGGACTTCTACGGTCCGTACGATGCGCAGATGCTCGTCGCGAAACACACCGACGAGCTCGGCATCCAGATGGTGCCGTTCCAGGAAATGGTCTACGCCGAGAACCGCGCCGAGTACGTCGCGGCCGACGCGGTGCATGGCGGCGATACGGTGCTCAACATCTCCGGCACCGAGTTCCGCCGCCGTCTCAACGCAGGCCTCGAGATCCCGGAGTGGTTCTCGTTCCCCGAGGTCGTCGCCGAGCTGCGTCGCACGCATCCGCCGCGGCACGAGCAGGGCTTCACCGTGTTCTTCACCGGTCTTTCGGGCGCCGGCAAGTCGACGGTCGCGAACGCACTGCGCGTGAAGCTCCTCGAGCACGGCGACCGCTCGGTCACCCTGCTCGACGGCGACATCGTGCGCAAGAACCTCTCGAGCGAGCTCGGCTTCTCGAAGGAGCACCGCAACCTCAACATCCTGCGCATCGGCTACGTCGCCGCCGAGATCACCAAGGCCGGCGGTGTCGCGATCTGCGCGCCGATCGCGCCGTACACCGAGACGCGCCGCCAGGTGCGCGAAGGCGTCGCCGAGTACGGCGGCTTCATCGAGGTCTACGTCTCGACCTCGATCGAGGTCTGCGAGCAGCGCGACCGCAAGGGGCTCTATGCGAAAGCGCGCGCGGGCGTGCTGAAGGAGTTCACCGGCGTGTCGGATCCGTACGAGGCGCCGACGAATGCCGAGGTGGTGATCGATACAGCGACGATTTCGCCGGATGAGGCGGCTGGGCAAATCTTGCTGGCGCTCGAAGCACGCGGCTACATCCGCTAGCCCGCACCACCAACGAAGCATCGACGGACGGAATCACTGTAGGAGGGGCGGAAGCCCCGACAGGGTGACGCTCCGGCCGAAGCGCCATGCTATCGGGGCTTCCGCCCCTCCTACAATGATCCCGTCCCGTCGCGTTTCGTTGCCGGAGTCCCGGCGTTTGAAACGACTAGAGACCCGCTTCTAACCCCGCAGTGCCAGAATCGGCGCAGCAACCCACCGGGAGCGCGCCATGAGCACGACGAAGGAACGCGTCGCCGCCACTACCCCCACGGCCACGACGCCCGCGCCGCTCCCCGACCGCAGCCTTGCGAAGAACCTGTTCTTCGGCGAGATCGTCGAGGAGAACCTCTTCCCCTACCCCGCGATGCGCGAGCGCGATCGCGAGATGCTCGGGATGATGGTCGATTCGATCGACAAGTTCCTCGCCGAGAAGCAAGCCGACTTCCGCAAGTGGGACGAGGAGGCCGAGCAACCCGCCGACTACGTCCAGGCGCTGCGCGATCTCGGTCTCTTCGGCCTCATCATCCCCGAAGCGCACGGCGGCCTCGAGCTCAGCAACGCCGCGTACGCGCGCGTGCTGCAGCAAACGTCGAGCCACGACTCGTCGACCTCGCTCACGATCGGCGCGCACTCGTCGATCGGCATGAAGGGATTGCTCCTCTTCGGCACCGACGCGCAGAAGGCGAAGTACCTCCCGAAGCTCGCGTCCGGCGAAATGATCGCCGCGTTCTGCCTCACCGAGGCGGGCGCCGGCTCCGATGCGGCAGCCGTGCGTACCAGCGCGAGGAAGAACGACGACGGCACCTGGACGCTCAACGGCGAGAAGATCTGGATCACCAACGGCGGCATCGCGCAGTTCTACACCGTGTTCGCGCGCACCGACGGCGCCGAAGGCAAGATGACCGCGTTCATCGTCGAGGCCGCGTGGCCGGGCGTGAGCCACGGGCCGCACGAAGACAAGATGGGCATCCGCGCATCGTCGACCACGACGGTCGCATTCAGCGACGTACGCGTGCCGGCCGACTGCGTGCTCGGTGAAGTCGGCAAGGGTTTCAAGGTCGCGATGGCGATCTTGAACAACGGGCGCACGGGTTTGGGCGGCGGCGCCGTCGGCGGCATGAAGGCGCTGATCAAGCTCTCGACGCAGCAGGCCAAGGACCGTAAGCAGTTCGGCCGCCCGATCGCCGAGTTCGGCCTCGTGCGCGACAAGATCACGCAGATGATGATCGACTGCTTCGCCGCCGAGAGCGCGGTGTTCATGGTCGCGCACTACATCGACTCGGGTTTCGACGACTACTCGGTCGAAGCCGCGATGAGCAAGATCTTCGCGTCCGAGGCGATCCAGAAGCACGCGTACGAGGCACTCCAGATCGCCGCCGGCAACGGCTTCATGAAGGAGTTCCCGTACGAGCGCGCCACGCGCGACTCGCGGATTCTCTCGATCTTCGAGGGCACGAACGAGATCCTGCGCCTCTACGTCGCACTCTCGGGCATGAAGGACGTCGGCGGCTCGCTGAAGGAGCTGCGCGGCGCCATCAACGACATCTTCAACAACCCGATCAAGGGATTCGGAGTCCTGTCCGGCTACACCCAACGCCGCCTCGCGCATGCGACCGGCGTGGGCAGCGACAAGATCCTGCGCGAGCTCTCGCCGAAGCTGCGCAAAGCGGCCGAGACCTACGAGAAGTACACCGTCGAGCTCGCCCGCGTCGTCGACGTGCTGCTGCGCAAGCACGGCAAGAACATCGCCGACTTCCAGTATCAGCAGAAGAGAGTCGCCGACATCGCGATCGACCTCTTTGTCGGCCTCTGCACCTTGTCACGCGCCGACGCCCTCGCCAGAGCCAAGGACCCCAACGCGACGCAGGCCGTCAACATCGCGGTGCTTTTCACGCGCCAAGCCAAACGCCGCATGGCCGCCAACGTCCGCGCCATCGAACGCAACGAGGACGAGGACCGCGACGCCCTCGCAGGTTTCGCGCTCGCAAAGGGCCACTACCCCTGGGACGTCATCTAACGCCGATCGGAGCCGCCCACGGCCGGAATCACTGTGGGAGGGGCGAAAACCCCGATGCTCTTGATCCCCAAACAGTTTCCAGCGGGCAGGGTTGACGCCTCAAAGGTCACCCCCTACCATCGCACCCCTCCCGGGGCCATAGCTCAGCTGGGAGAGCGCGACAATGGCATTGTCGAGGTCGTCGGTTCGATCCCGACTGGCTCCACCACCTCAAGTCCCCATCGTCTAGAGGCCTAGGACACGACCCTTTCACGGTCGCGACCGGGGTTCGAATCCCCGTGGGGACGCCAAGTGAGACGAAAGGCCCGCAGCGATGCGGGCCTTTTTGTTTGTTTTTGCACGTTTCGTTTGTATCGTGTATCGCTACACGATACGCGGCGCTTCGCGACCGATACGAGGAACGTCGATGGCGCGCATGCGCAACCCGCCTCACCCCGGAATGGTTCTCCGCGACTGGCTCGAGGGTCATACGGCGACGGACGCGGCGGAGAAGCTCGGCGTCTCGCGCGTCACGCTGTCGCGCATCCTCAACGGTGCCGCCGGAATCAGCGCCGAGATGGACCTGCGCCTCGCGCAGGCGCTCGGCACGACGCCCGGGCTCTGGCTCAAGATGCAGGGCGAATACGAGATCCGATCCGGGGTGCGTAAGTCTGGGTGTCGCCTTGCGTGCAGGCGACGCTGTCGCTCTACAAGCGTCTGAAACGGCAAGCACCGCGGTGCAGACGTCCGCGGTCTTGCCGTTCCCAGACCAGCTCCCACTTCTCGCTTGTCCTCGAACACAATGAAGCGGTACTTCTCCGGCAGTGGCTTGCCAGCCTGGATCAGTTGCACGAGGTCGCGCTTCTCGGCGTCGGACGGATCGTAGGCGGGCTTCGTCGGTCTCGACATGGTGTCAATCGATCGGCGCCAGTTGTTCGAGCGTCTCGGCGACGCGACGGCAAGCGATGATGAGATCCTCGACGAGACGCTCGGACACGTTGAGATCGCCCTCGTACTCGCCGGCGTTGCGCACGTCATGGCAGTGAGAAAGCACGCGCCACACCTCGGGACCGAGCCCGAGCGTATGCGGCAGCACCTGGAAAACAATGTAGCGATGGTGCGACCGATAACCGCAGTGCCGGAGCGCCGCGAGACACAGCGCGTGGCTCGCGTTGTAAGCGAGATCGAAGCGGCTCTCGAGTGCGTTGTCGATGCGCTGCGCATCCGCGAGGCGCGTCAGGCCCGAGTGGACCAGCCCCGCGAACTCCTTTGCGTCCGGCGGCTCGAGCGCGAGCGGCCTGTTCGACCCGCAGAGATTATCGAGCGCGGAGGACATCGTCGTTTCCGATGATCCAGATTTTCGGCTGTTCGAGCACGCGGGTGACGAACGCGTGGCCCTCCGCGACGCGACGCTCGATCTCTTCCCGCTTCAGGATCATCGGGCTGATCGCGCGCCCGAGCGATGCCTCGGTCTCCTGCAACGCTTCGATCAGCGTCGGATAGTCGAGCGTGTCGCTCAGCACGAACAAATCGATGTCGCTGCGGGCCGTGTCGGTACGCTTCGCGACCGAGCCGTAGACGAACGCCGCGTCGATGCGCGCGGCGAGCGGTGTGAGCGTGCGTCGAAGCGGCTCAGCGAGACCGACTGTCTTCCGTGCGATCGCGCAAAGCTCCTCGAACAGCGGCGAGCTCGGGTTGGCCTGGTAGTGCTTCTGCGTGCCCTGCCGCGTGGCGCTCACGAGCCCCGCGCGCTCGAGGCGCGCGAGCTCGCGTTGCACGGCTCCGGAGCCGCTGCGCGTCATCTCGATCAACTGGGTCGCATAGAAGCTGCGATCGGGCTGGCCGAATAGCAGTCCGATCACGCGCTGTTGCGTGGTACTGAAAAGCGCCGAGGCGAGGCCATCGCCCCGGCCGCCGAACCACTGGCCGACTGGTATACCCATTTTGGGCATGAGCCTACCCATATTGGGCATGTGCGTCCAGGCTCGCTCCTAATAGTCGCGGTACGTCAGGACCGAGGGCCCTGGCTCGCGCGACTCACCCAGCAATCCGTGCCGTGGTCTGCGCATTATTTATTCACGCTGCACGTAAAATTCTATATATCTAGTTGTTTTATATATATTTTGAAAACACGAATCTATTCTCGTACTATTCGTTCATGGTCGCAGACGACGTCCTTGCGCTGCTTCGCCGCCGCCCCACCGTTTCAAGCCCCGAAATAGCTGCGGAGCTCGGCATCAGTCAGCCGAGCGTCTCCCGCGCCGTCGCGGAGCTCGGTGATCGTGTATGGCGATTCGGTCGCGGACGAGCGACGCGCTATGCGGCCGTGCGCGAGGTCGGTGCGCAAGGTTCGCGATGGCCTCTGTTTCGCATCGATGCAACGGGCCAGGCGCACGAAGTCGCGAATCTCGTCGCGCTGACGCACGACCGGATGGTGACCGATTCGAGCACTGCGTTGCTGCGCGAAGGTGGGACGCGCGACGGTTGGTTCGACGGGCTCCCGTGGTTCCTGGACGATGCGCGTCCGCAGGGATTCCTCGGCCGGATCGCCGCACGCCGGCTCGGGCCGCTGCTCGGTGCACCGATCGACCCTCTGCTCTGGAGCAACGACCACGTGCTCGCCGCGATGCTGGTCGACGGCGACGATCTGCCCGGCGATCTGGTCCTCGGCGAACCGATGCTCGAGCGCGCGCTGACGCCGGTCCGTGACGCGCCGATCGCCGACGATATGCGCGAGGCCGCCTACCTTGCGCGCGCGGATGCTGCGCTCGCAGGAGATATCGTCGGATCTTCCGCCGGTGGCGAGCAGCCGAAGTTCACCGCGCGCGTGCGCAACGCGCATGGCGCGCTGCGGCACGCCATCGTGAAGTTCACGGATCGCGGCGACAGTCCGGCGCGTCGCCGCTGGCACGATCTGCTCGTCAGCGAGCATCTCGCGGCGGAATGTCTCCACGAAGCGGGTGTTCCCGCGGCGCTCTCGACGCTCGTGTCCGGCGAACGCACGTTCCTCGAGATCGAGCGCTTCGACCGGATCAGCGAGCGCGGACGCCGCGGCTACGTGACCCTCGCCGCGCTCGACAACGCGCTGTACGGAGAACGCGACGACTGGCGGCGCTCCGCCGATCGCCTCGAGCGCGACGGCTGGATCGACGAGTCCGGCGCGCGCATCTTGCGCCTGCTGCACTACGTCGGTCGCCTGATCGCGAACACCGACATGCACTTCCACAATGTGAGCTTCGAGCGCGGCGACGCACGCCCGCTGGCGGTCGCACCGGCGTACGACATGCTGCCGATGCTGTATCGACCCGCAGCGACCGGTGAGATCGTCGAGCGCGAAGCGGCTCCGATACCCCCGCCCCCGCGCGACACGGCGATCTGGCACGAAGCCGCGCGGATCGCGCTCGCCTTCTGGGAGCGTGTCGCGGACGACGCGCGCGTGGGCGGGGATTTCCGCGCGATTGCGACGCGAAACGCCGTGCAGCTTAAGGCGCTCGCGTAGGCGAAGCCGCCAGCCTCCGTTGTTCGAACCGACCTTGTCTCGGGACGAGTGAGACCGCTGGTCGGGGAGCCCTCCCAACCTCCCGCGGGAACCTCACGCGCCCTCGCGCATCCAACGCAACCCGCCGGAGTACCCTGCCCCCGGAGCCTCGCATGACGAAGTCGCACACTCGACCTGTCGCTCCTGTGGACTACGCCGCGCTCGCCGAGCACGAGCTCGTCACCCGCGTGCTGCGGCGCGATGCGCAGGCGTTCCGCTACCTGATGCGGCGCTGCAACCAGCGCCTGTTCCGCGTCGCGCGCGGGCTCTTGCCGAGTGATCACGAGGCCGAGGACGCCGTGCAGGAGTCGTGGGTGCTCGCGTGCGAGAAGCTCGACGGGTTTCGCGGCGAGTCGTCGCTCGTGACGTGGCTCACGCGCATCGTCATCAACGAGGCGCGCCAGCGCGTGCGCGATCGCAAGCCGACCGTGCGCATGGAGATGCTCGACATGCCCGACCCACGTTCCGCGCAGGTGATCGCGTTTCCTTCCCGCCATGCCGTCGAGGATCCGCTCGGCGGTGCGGCGCGCGCCGAGCTGCGCCGGTTGCTCGAGGACGCGATCGGCGCGCTGCCTGCGTCGTTCCGCGTCGTCTACATCCTGCGCGAGCTTGAGGAGCTGTCGGTCGACGAGACCTCGGAAGCGCTCGGCTTGCGCGCGGAGACGGTCAAGACGCGGTTGCATCGCGCGCGGCGCCTCTTGCGCACGTCGCTCGAGCAGCGCGCGCAGGCGTCGTTGCCCGAGGCCTTCATGTTTCTCGGCGCGCGGTGCGGCCGCATCGCCGAGCGCGTGTTCGAGCGCGTCGGCGATCGGTTCGCACTGTAGGAGGGGCCTCAGCCCCGACCGCTCCCCAAGGTCGGGGCTGAGGCCCCTCCTACACGGGACCATGACGTGTGGTTGGGGCCCAGGTGTGAGTGACGACAAAGCCGGTGACCGGCACGCGCGCGCGGCGTGCCGGTCATTCGGTGACGCTACGCCGTGCGCGGCTACTCGAACCCGTCTTGGAACAGCACGTCCGTGCGCTTCAGCGCGACGCCGTTCGTGCTCGTTGCGAGGTCGCCCCCGACGGCATACGCGACACCCGGCGTCGTCGCGACACCGAACAGCGAGACACCGACGGTGCTGTTCTCGGGCGTCCAGTTCGCGCCGCCGTTGACGGTCGCGAGGATCGTGCCGCTGTCGCCGACGATCCAACCGGTCGTGGCGTCGCGGAAGTGCACGTCGCGCAGGTTCGCAAGCGTGCCGCTCGTCTGCGGCGCCCAGGTCGTACCGCCGTCGGTCGTCGCGCGGATCGTGCCGGTGTTGCCGACGAGCCAGCCGGTGTTCGCGTCGAGCATGAATATGCCGTTCAACGTGGCGCCGGTGCAGCTCGTGCAGGTCTGGAACGCGAAGCCGGGCGCCGCGCTGCTCGCGGCCGTGATGCGGCGGATGAGCGCGGCATTGCCGACCGCCCAGCCGTTGTCGGCGTCGACGAAGTGCATGTCGAGGAACGGCGCGGTCGAGCCGACGAGGTCGAAGGTCTGCTCGATCGACATGCCGAGGCCGTCGATCGTGTAGCGGTAGAACCAGCGCGTCATGCAGGTCCCGCACCCGGCCGGCACCCAATACGTGTTTGCCGCCGAGGGATAGCCCCTGTTGCGGAAGATCAGCGCGCTCGGGTCGATCGTGACCGAGATCCAGTTGGCGCCGGCGTCGACGGTGCGCGCGACGTAGAGCCCGCCGTTGATCCAGCCGTTGTTCGCGTCGACGAAGTTGATCGCGAGGAGGCGAACGCTCGTGCCGGAGTTCTGCGGCGTCCACATCTGGCCGCCGTCGACGGTTCTGCGCACGACGCCGTCGTAGCCCGCGACCCAGCCGGTACTGTCGTCGATGAAGTCGACGCTGCGCAGCGTGGCTGCGGTCGGGCTCGGCAACACCGTCCACTGCGCCGCGACGTCGCCGGCGCAAACCAGCGCGAGCAGCACGCTCGCGATCGACACGCGCAGAATCGGCATGGCTCCCCCAGTGGCCGGCGCAGAAAGTCGGTTTCGCCGGATTCTACGCCCCGTGAAAAGAAGGTGGGCGGGCAGGCTTCCGAGCCTGCCCGCCCGGGACTCGTGCCCGGGGGTCGGGCGCCGGCCGAGTGGGGGTTGGCCGCGAGTCCAAGGGTGACCACGGGGTGTGATGGACGTGGTGCGCCCATCCATCGCAGTGCGATGGGCGCGAGTGCCACGCTGGCGTGTCGATACTCCTCAGCCCTGCTTCGGCCGCAGCAGCGGCCCGATTTCGACCATGCCGCCGACGCCCCACGCCGCGTCCTGCGCGGCCCAGTACGAACTCGGGTCGAAGCGGCTTTCGAAGAACTCCTCGCCGCGCTCGCTGCACACGTTGCCGCGGCTGAAGTCGACGAGGCCGGCCGAACAGTTCTGCATGTCGGTGACCATCACGTTGTCGCGCACCGACTTGCTCTTGCCGAGGCTGTGCTGCAGGGCCGCGAGCGTCTTCCTGCGGTGACGAACCTTCGCCTTCGCGTCGCCGAACTTCGCGTGGAGCTCCTTCGAGAGAGCGCGCGCGGCGGCGCGCTCGCCGTCGGTCAACTGTTCCCACAGCGAGTGTCGCTGCTCGACGAGCTCCCTGTAGCCGCGCTCCGCCGCGACGTCGAACCACGCCCACGCGAGCGCGCGGTCGCGCGGGACGCCTTCACCGTTGAGATGGATCACGCCGAGCGCAAACTGAGAAGGCTTGTCGGCGTAGCGCGCCGCGCGCTCGAAGCCCTCGATCGCGGACGCGATGTTGCCCTCGGCGTGCGCGGCCATCGCGCGCCAGCGGAAAACCTGGTCGTAGTGGACGGAGCTGTCGACGTAGGCCTCGCGCGCGGAGACGACCGCGCAGCGGCCGAACAGGCCCAGGAACACCAGCAGCACGAAACCGGTGAAGCGCTTCGACGTCACGGTGCCCCCATCGTGGTGGTTGTCGCGGATGCGTGTCCCGGACGACGCGAGCCATATGACATCGGCGCGTCATCCGGTGCGCGATCCGCGTAACGGATCACGGCAACCGCCCGGTCGACGCGTGCTACGGTGCGCGCGGGCTAGCATTCGGGGGAACGCCAATGGTGCGTCGCGCTTCGGGCCTGCTGGCCCTGTTGCTGCTCGCGGGATCGGTTCACGCCGGAACGTTCACGACGAGCCCGGATCCCGCGCTCGTCGCGCCCGGGGGTGCGGTCACGTTCGGGGTCTTCTTCACGGGCGAAGGGACGACCGCCGGCGCGCAGATCGACCTCGGCTACAACAGCACCGTGTTCACTTCCGGCAGCACGGCCGGCATGAACGGCGGCGCGTGCAATCTCCTCGCGGGACCCGCGCGAATTCGCGTGATAACCGACATTCAGTTCGGGCCGCTGCCGGCGTTTCCGCGCGAGATGTGCCGCGTGACGCTCAACGTGGCGCCCGGCGCGGCGCCCGGCAACTACAACTTCGCGCCGTCGAACGTGCTCTGCAGCGACGATATCGGCGATCCGTTCACGCCTTGCGGCACAAGCGGAACCCTTCGCATCACGGTCGATCCGAACGTCGCGCCGACGCTCACCTACGCGCCCGTGCCGACGGCCCTGCCGCCGGGACCGAGCGGCGGCACCGCGAGCACGACGATCACGGTCTCGCGCAACGGCGGCGCGGGTACCGGCACCGTGACACGCGTGTGCACCGCGGCGGGCTTCACGCTCACGAATCCGAGCCAGACGATCGGAATCGCGACGACACCGACGGCGATCGGCATCGCTTGCACGCGCGGCGCCGCACTCGTCCCCGGGACGTTGAGCTGCACGGAAACCGACGCGCCGGGCGGCGCGTCGCGCATCCTCACCTGGCCGCTCACCTGCCCCGCCGGTGGCACACCACCGACGCTCTCGTACGCGCCCGCCGCGGACACCACAGTCACGCTGTCAGACGGTGCGATCGGTGCGGCGGCGCAGGCGTCGATCGCAGTCTCGGCGCTAGGTGGCGAAGGCGTCGGGTCGGTTTCGCTGAGCTGCGGCACGACGAGCGGCTTCACCCTGGGCGGCGGTTCGCAGTCGATCACCGTCGGCGCGACGCCGGTGCCGCTCGTGCTCGGCTGCACGCGTGCCGGCAGCACGCAGAACGGCACGCTCGATTGCACGGAGACGGACGCACCCGCGGCGGTCACGCGTCCGCGCTCGTGGCCGATCGTCTGCCCCGCCGGCACGGCCGGCACGCTCGCGGCGGATCGCGTCATCGGCAACCGCGCGGGCTCCGTCGCCGTGAACGTGCGCTTCACCGGCAACACGGTCGTGCACAGCTTCGTGACCGACCTCGTCTTCGACCGCAACGTCCTGACGCCGACCACGGTCGCCGGTGCGAACGGTGCGACGTGCTTCCGTCGCCCCGCGCCGAACGACGACCGTATCGCCGTCAGTGTCCCGACCACGGGCAACCCGCTCGCCGCGGTCGCGACGCCGTACTGCACGATCGGCTTCGACATCGGCGCGCTCGCGCCGATCGCGCCGGTGCCGCTGACGTTCGTGTCGACCACCTGCCTCGACGGCTCGAACGTCGCAACGGCATGCACGACCGATCCGGGCGAGGTCCGGATCTCCGCGTACGACTCCGAGCCCGCGCCCGGGCGCACGCTGCACATCTCCGGACCGACCGGCTCGAGCGCGCGTCGCGCGGTGCTCGCGAGCAACCTCAGCGCGGCACCGCTCGCGCTGTCGAGCTGCACGCTGACCGCGCCGGCGGCGATCACATTGACGTCGCCGGCGACGTTCTCGATCGCCGCGTTCGACAGCGCGACGATCGCGCTCGCGTGCAATCCGCCGGTGCTCGGCGGGCAGATTCTGCTCGGTGAGCTCTCGTGCAGCGTCGACGAGCCGCCGAGCTCGCGCATCGTGCGCTACGGCGTCTTGTGCAGCCGCACGCTTCCGATTGTGCCCGCGCCCGGCAACCAGCTCGGCAGTCGCGAAACGCGCGCCGGCGCACTGTTCGGCACCGACGTCGCGGTGACCGAAACCGCCGCGAACGAGGAAGTCCTCGTGTTCGGCGCGCCCGGCGCCGGTGCGAACGGCGCCGCGTACGTGATGGTCCGCACGCCGGCCGAGGTCGGCGCGTTCGGCAAGCGCCGCATCGTTCGCGGTGCCGCGTTCGATCCGCTCGACTTTGCCTCGGCGCACGTGCTGACGACGCCGAAAGGCCTCGGCAACAAGTTCGGCGCCGCCGTCGCGGTCTCGCCCGGCGGCGACACGATCGCGGTCGGCGCGCCGCTCTCGGGCAACGGCACGGTTGCGGTGTTCCGTCGCCCGGCCGGCGGATGGGCGAGCCTCGACGTGCCCGACGTGACGCTCAACGCGCCGACCAGCGGCGGCGTCGTCGCCGACGACTTCGGCGCCGAGCTCGCGTTCGCGAGCGACGGAACGCTGTACGTCGGCGCGCCCGCGTCGGACGTCTCGGGCCTCGACGGCGCTGGTGCAGCATTCGGCTACGCGCCGGTGACGCTGGTGCCGCAGGCGCCGATGGTCGCGCCGGTACCGTCGGCCGGCGGCGAGTTCGGCACGGCGATCGCCGCGCACGGCACGCGCCTCGTCGTCGGCGAGCCCGGCAGCGCCGGCGGACGCGGCGCGGCGTACCACTCGAGCGGCGGTGCGCTCAGCGCGATCGATGCAGCGTCGTTCCAGATCGGCGACAAGTTCGGCACGAGTGTCGCGGTCTCGGGACCGACGATCGTGGTCGGCGCGCCGGGCGCGAATGCGAACGGCGCCGACAGCGGCGCAGTCGTCGTCTACGACGCCGCGCCCGTGACGCCGGTCGTGCGCGGCATGCTCGTGCCGGAAGCTGGCGCGTCGCAGGGCGCCGGGATGTCGGTGGCGACGAACGGCGACCTCGTCGTGGTCGGGGCTCCGCTCTCGACGGTGTCGGGCCGCGCCGCGCAGGGTCGTGCGTACCTCTACGAAGTCGAGGGCGCGAGTGCGACCACGCCGCCGTTCGCGCGCCTCGACAACGCGAACGGCCAGGCGTCGGACACCTACGCGAGCGCGGTCGCGGTGACGACACGCCGTCTACTGATCGGCGTGCCGCTCGACGACAACGAGCTCGCCGAAGGCGGCGTCGAAGCCGACGAGGGACGCGCCGATCCGTACATCGTCGATCGCATCATGCGGCAGGGGTTCGAATAACGCGCATCACTCGAATCCGTCCGCGAACACGCCGTCCTGCACGAGCAGGCCGCCGAGCGCGACGCGGCCTGTCGTGTCGCGCGCGGTGACGAAGCGCAGCTTGCGCGCGGTCTCGGCCGGCGCGACGAGGGTACCGGCGTAGGCGCCGGCGCCGTCGGTGCTCGCGCTCAGCACCAAGGTGTCGTCGATGCGGAGCTCGAACGCCGTGCTCGGCGAGAGACCGGCGATCGTGTAGGTGACCGGTCGGCCCGCGCCGGCAGACTCGCTCGCGAGCGTCAGCGTCGGATCGCGCTGGTAGCGCTGTCGGTCGTAGACGAAGTCGGCCGTGTCTACGTTCAACCCGGTGCCGACTTCGGCGTTGCGCGCGATCACGCGGACCGGAATCAGCGTGCCGGTGAGATTGAGCTCGGACTTCGGCAGGCGCAGCTCGATCAGGTCGGCGGCGACGCGCGGAACGTAGCTTCCGCTGTCGGCGCGCACGGTGATCGGTTGGATCGCGGGCGCCGGATACATCGGCACGCGATTCGCACCGGCGCCGAAGCGCCGCGCGATCGCGACGAAGCCCGAGAGATCGCCACGGGTCACGGTGATCTGCGCCTCGACGTCGAAGCCGACGCCGCCCTGCGCGCCGGTGCCGGCGTTGCTGTCGGCGTCGAACAGCACGCGATACACCGCAACGAAGTTCCCGCTCGCGGGGAACGTACCGCCGAGCGAAACGAGCACATGGATCTCGTCCTCAGTCTCGTCGGACGCGGCCTGGATCTGCTGCAGCTCGAGGTACGCAGGCTGGCCTGCACTGCGATCGGCGAGCGCGTCGATCACGGCGCCGCTCTCGTACAGACGCTTGCGCGACGGACTGTTGTGCGTCGCCGTGACGCCGATCTGCGCGGGAATCCCGTCCGCCGTGATCTGCGCGAGCTGGCCGGGCGTCAGCGTGACGTTGCCGATGCCCTTGTCGGCGTCGGGCGAATTGACGAACCCGTCGCGACCGCCGTCCGACGGGGTCATGATGTTGCCGGGGGTGTCTTCGGCCGAACCGGCGACGGGATGGTCGAGCGTCAGCACGTGGAACAGCTCGTGCGCGATCGTCGCGCCCGAAAGCTGGACGTTCGCGCGCGTCGAGCAGACGATCGAGCCCTTGCGATGCAGGCTGAAGGCCGGGGTCGTCGAGCCGACCTCGGGAGTGCCGGCGAAGCTGACCTTGAAACCTTTCGTGGTGGGCAGCGCAGCGGCCTCGGTGAGGCCATTCGCGACGACCTTGTCGCCCTCGGCGATGGTGAAGTTGCCGTCGTTCGCGGTTCCGCCGCCGGAGCCGTCGTCGCCGGTGTTGACGTTCTCGTTGACGTCGACGAGCGAGAAGATCAGCTTCGCTTGACGCAGCACGATGTTCGCCTGCTCGATCGCGTCGCGCACGTGCTGCGGCGTCGCGCCGCTGCCCTGGTACAGGTTCGCGATGACGGGGATCGCAGTGAAGTCGCGCGCAGTGGTCGCGAGCAGGAATTCGGTGCCGTCGGCGATGCCGTCGTTGTCGCTGTCGACGAGCGTCGAGTTCGTGCGCGTGACCCAGAACTCGGTGCCGGCGTCGAGGCCGTCCCCATCGGTGTCCGTGTTGCCGTCGGGGGTGCCGTCGTCGTTGATGTCGGCGTCGAAGTCGTTGACGTCGACGCCAATCGGCAGCCCGTCGAAGTCGTTGTCCGGCAGCGCGGTGTCGAACACCTCGAAAACGCGGACCGAGCCGAACACGCCGTAGCCGCAGGCATTCGGGTTCGGATCCGGAATCACGAAGCCGTTGAGCGCGGTAACGGATACGCCGTTCGCGGCATGCCAGTGGTAGGCGATGCAGACATCGGGCGCGGCGATGATGAACTGCGTGACGTCGATGACGGCGCCGGAGTAGAACACGATGACCCGCTTCGGCGGAACGCCCGGTCCGAGGCTGCCCTTGGCGGCGAGCGCGCCCGCGACCGGGCTGGACGCGAGCTTCGTTTCAGCGTGAGCGTCGCAGGCGTCCGCGCGCGGCACGGCGAAGGCCAGGGCGGCGGCGAACAGGGCGTAGCGAAGGACGGACATGGCACGCTCCACGAGGGGGGCGTGTCGTCATGCGACGGTTGCCGGAAAACTGCGCCAGCGATCTCGGGCTTGCGCGAAGAGCGTCGGGGCTGCCGCCCCTCCCACAGTGATTCCGGAGGCCAGCGCGAACGACCAACGCTACGCGCGTGCGGCGGCGGTCGGAGTCACTGTGGGAGCGGAAGCCCCGACGGTACGCGTCAGCGCAGCAGCATCGCCGCGATACCCGCCGCGATCAACGCCGCGGCCACGAGCAGCCACCACGGGTTGAAACCCTTCGCCGGCGCGGGCGCAGGCCTCGATGCGACCCGCGGCGCCGGACGCGGCGCGGGGCTCACGGTGCGCGCGGCCGGTTGCGCCTGCGCCGCGGCCTGCTGCGCTTGCTGCGCTTCCTGCGGCCGGATCGCGCGCATCGTCTGCGTGACTTCGACGCGCGCCTTGGGCTCGGGAGGTGTATCGGCGCCGACCGGCTTGGTCTCGGCCTTGCGCATCGGCGTGCCGGGCGCTTCGATCAGGAAGCGGTTGCGATCGAACGCGAGCTGATCGCCGGTGTAGAGCGAGACGTCGTGGACCTGCACGCCGTTGACGTAGGTGCCGTTCGCGCTGCCGTGATCGCGCAGTACGATCTCGGCGCCGGCGACTTCGATCGTCGCGTGCTTGCGGCTCATCTCCGGCTCGTCGAGCACGAGGTCGCAGTCGTTGCCGCGGCCGATCGTGAGCTTGCCGTTGATCGGCACGACCTTGCCGAAATACGGGCCGGAAACGCCGCGCAGCACCACGCGCGGTGGCGTCACGCGCGTCTCTCCGGAGATCGCGGAAGATGGGCCGGGTTTGTTGCCACGGACACTCTCGTCGTAGATCGGCTTCAGGATCATGTTGACGTTGTCGATGCTGACGACGTCGCCGAGGCGCAGTATCGCCTTCTCGCGCACCGGTCGCGCATTGACGTGCGTGTGCGCGTCGGGCGTCTTGACGAACAGCGTGAACCCGCGCGGGTCGACGACGATCGAGGCATGGTGCGGCCGGACGCCGGCGCCCTTCAGGACCACGCGATTGTCGGGCGCGGAGCCGATCGTCATCTCGCCCGGCTGGACGGTCACATCCGGGTGGACGCCCTGGGGAAAGCTCAAACGCACGGTTGCGCCCGTGTCAGCCTGCACCGCGCCGGAATGTAGCACAGCCATAACGTCGAGGAATCACCAGCTTGCGCGGACATCCAGAAGCAGGCGCTCAACATCTTCGCGCTGGTCGTCGCGCCGCTCGAAGAAGCCGGCGAGCCGCACGCTCACGTTGTCGGTGATGCCGTACCCGACCCACGGCATGAAGCCGCGCATGAAGCTGTGAAACCACCAGTCCGATGCGTTGAACGCGGCCATCACCGCGTCGCGCTGGATTCGCTCGTACGCAAGCCCGAGCTCCCAGGAATCGGCCACGCGGCTGGTGCCGAACACGGTCGAGAAACGCGCGCCGTCACGCTGCTGGTCGGCGCCGAGGTTGCGCACGAGATCGAGTCTGGCCTCGAACGGGATCTCCCATGCGCTCGAGCGCAGCGCGAACTGGACGTCGAGCAGCTCGTAGTCGCTCACGAGTCGGCCCGAGACGCGGCGGTTCGTGCGTGCGAGCCCTTCGCGCACGATGTCCTCGAGGTCGTCGAAATCGAGATACGCGAGGGCGACTTCGCCGGACCATGGCGCGCCTTCACGGAACGTCCACGCGGCCTGCAGCGCGCCGATGCGCGAGTCGTCACCGTACAGATGGTCGCCGGCGAAATAACCGCCGGCCAGCCGCAGCCGGTCGAGCTCGCCGAACGCGATGTCGTGCGATACCGAGACGCCGACGGGGCGCATCGCGTCGTCCCAGACGAGCGGCGTCAGCGCGACCGGGAACGCGGTCTTGCCGAGCGTGACGCTGGTCGCGTCGGTGGGCGACCAGCGCGCGTAGAGCTCGTCGACGTTCGCGTCGTCGGACTCCTCGTTGTCGTTGTTGCGGCGGTTGTCCTTGTTCGCATCGCTGCCCTGCGAGAGCTCGACCGCACCGCCGAACTCCCACGCGTCGCGCTGCCAGCGCAGCCCGAAGCGGCCGCGTGCGCGGACGCGGTCGACCGGTTCGCGGTTCTCGAGGCCGTTGACCTGATCGCGCCGTAGCAGCACGTCGCCGATCCAGTCGATGCCGCTCGCGTTCTCGGCCTCGTCCCCACCCGTGAACAGCGGGTCGTCGGACTGCGCCGATACGGCGCCCGACGCGAGCGCCAGGACGATTGCTGCGCGAAATCGAAGCATGGTCCCCTCCCGATGCCCGAATGTCGCCCAAAATGCAATCGAAAGCGACTGCCGCCAGCTACCCGCCGTTCGGTAGGCCGGAGTGAGCGCGGCGCAGCCGCGCGAAGTCCGGCAAGGTTCGCGGCCTACGCGCGCAAGGTGCCCAACGCCGCCCCGAGCTCCTGCACGCTCCCGTAGCGCATCGCCGCATCGCGCTCGATGCACTTCAGGATGATCGCCTCGAGCGGCGGCGGAATGTCGGCCCAATGCTCCGACGGCTTGATCGGCATCGCCTGCATCTGCGCGAGATAGATCTCCATCGTGTTCGCGCCGGTGAACGGCAGCTTCCCGCAGAACATCTCGCAGAGCAGCACGCCCGACGAGTAGATGTCGGCGCGGTGATCGACGTCCTCGCCCGCGAGCTGCTCGGGCGCCGCGTAGTGCGGCGTGCCGACGAACATCCCCGGCGCGGTGTGACCCGGCGCCGAGCGCTGGATCGGGCGCGCGATGCCGAAGTCCATCAGCTTCGCGTTGCCGGACTGCTCGAGGATGAGGTTCTCGGGCTTGATGTCGCGATGGAGCACGCCGACCTCGTGCGCGGCCGCGAGGCCGGCGCACAGCTGACGCGCGATGCGCAGCGCGGCCGAGTACGGGATACGCCCCGCCTGCTTCAGGAGGTACCGGAGCGTCATGCCGCGCACGTACTCCATCGAAACGTACGGCCGACCCTCCGACTCCCCGAAGTCGAACGTCCGCAGCACGTTCGGATGCGTGATCTTGCGTGCGAGCTTGATCTCGCTCTTCAGCCGCTCGAGGTGCTCGTGGTCGACGAGCGCGGCCGGCTTCAGCATTTTCAGCGCGACGACGTCGTCGAGCTCGAGATCGCGCGCCTTGTAGACGACACCCATCCCGCCCTGCCCGAGTGTCGACAGGATCTCGTAGCGGCCGCCGAAGCGCGTCCCAGGCACGAGATCGGCGCTGCGTGCGCCATGGCGCACGGTCGGTGACTGTTGCGTCGCGCCGGCTTCGTCATCCTCGCGCGCCTCGGGCTCCGGCTGCGGCAGAACCGACAGCGACTCGCGCGCGATCGAGTAGAACGGCTTGGCGCTGACCGCGCCCTGCACGACGCTGACCTGCGCCTCGCCGAGCACGCGCTTCGCGGCGTCGCCGAGCGCGCGCGGCAGCAGCAAGCGGCCGCCGGCCGATTCGCCGAGCAGCCGGTCGAGCTGGTAGGTCGCGGGGCCGACGACGTTCGGGACGCGCGCGTTTCCCGCCGCCACCGAGCCGGTCACGACGTCGCCCTCGATCAGCGCGCCGGCCACGTTCGGATCGAGCAGGAGCGCGTCGCGTCCGGTCTGCAGCGCGCCGATCAGGCGATGCTCGCCGCGGAAGCCCAGCACGACGCGCGTTCCGGCCGTGGCGAGCAGACGCCCGCCCGAGCGGCGCGCGGTGTCGACGATCGCGGTGCTGCGCGCATCGAACGACGCGAGCGCGCCGTCCGGCGTCTGGCCCTCGAGCGGCTTCGCGAACTGCCGCAGGTCGACCCCGAGCAGCAGCAACTGCTCGCGCGCCGGCACGAGGTCGACATAGTCCGGGGTGCGGAGCGAACCGTCGTCGTCGCGCGTCACGTAGCTCGGCACCGGTGCGTCCTGGCCCGGATCGGGCAGGAAGCGCGAGAGGTTGCCGACGTAGCCTTCGATGTCGCGTTTCTCGCGCAGGTCGGACAGCAGCGACTCGAACGCCTGCGAGAGCTGCGAGAGCTCGTCGTTGCCGGGCAGCGCGAGGTGCGTGCGGTACTCGCCGGCCGCGGCGTCCTGCGCGGCTTTCGCCATCGCGCCGAGCGGGCGCAGCGTCGCCTTCGCGATCACGAACGAGAGCGGAACCGCGACCAGCAGCGCAACGAGACCGACCAGCAAGACCAGGTTCGTGAGCTCGCGGTAGCCCGCGGTGGCCTTGTCGATCGAGTAGAGCTGCAGCGTCGAGCCGAGCCTCGGACCGCCGCCTTCGTCGACCGGCGAGAGTCGCGCCGCCCAGCGGCGTCCGGCGACGTCGAAATCGGCGCGCGCGACGGGCGCGCCCGCATTGAGCGCGGTCACGATACCGCCCGCGCCACCGATGATCGCGGTCGACAGGGCCTCGGCGTCGCTCGGCGGCAGCGAGCTGCCGAGCACGACCGGCGCGCCCTCGGCGCCCGGCAGGAGATAGGCGACGTCGGCGCCGCTCACCTTCGCGACCTTCTGGCCCAGCGCGTCGTTGACCGCGAGCGCGACGATCAGGAACCCGACCAGGTCGTCGTTCTGCGCGAGCGGCATGATCGCCGCCTGATAGAGCGACTCGCCGTCGCGCCAGAAGCCGCTGACCGGCGTGAGCTCCGTCAGCACCGGCGCCACGAACGGATCGCCGCCGAGCGTCGCCTCGATCGGCTCGCTCTGGTCGGTGCGCGCGAGGAGCTTGCCCTCGGCGTCGAGCACGACGCCGAGATCGAAACCGTATTGCTGCTGCCGCTCGCGCAAGAGGTCGATGATCGAGCCCGCGTCGGCGACGTCGGCGTCGCCGAGCCCGAGACCGCCGCCCTGCGCGTCGGCGACGTAGTTGACGAAGCCGGGATCGGCCGCGATGAGCTGGGCCTTGAGCTGCGCTTCCTCGAGGCGTCGCTGGGTGAACTCGGTCTGTACCTCGCCGCTCGCGCTGAGCGCCTCCTCGACTGCCTCGCCGGCGATCCGATCGCCCTGGCGCAGCGTGACGAACACGGCCGCGCCGAGCGCGAGCACGATCAGCACCGCGAACAACAGGAAGATGCGCCACGCGAGCGGCAGGCGACGGCCCGCGGGCGCGGCGGCGGCGGGAACGCTGGTGTTGGCCTCGGCGTTCATGAGGTCAGTACGCGCCGGCGGGGGTGCGGCGGTAGGGCTTGCCGAACTTGTTCATGTGCTGCGGGACCTTGCGCTTGTTGAGGTCGAGCCGAACTTCGAGCTCGCCGGACGAGCCGGGCGTCACGCGCTGGCGATGCGGTGTCGCGCGGTCGTGATAGACGACGAGGTCACCCTCGCCTTCGGGAAGCGCCGTGAGCTCGAAGCGTCCGTCGAGGCCGGGGCGGGTGAAGTGCGGCGTATCGAGCACGAGCACGAAGCCGAACATCGAGTGGTGCACGTTGCAGTAGACCTTGACCAGCCCGGCGTTCGCGAACGTGTGCGCCGAGCCGGGTCCGGTGCCGTACTGGCCGGTATCGAACGCGTTGTCGGGCGAGGTCGAGAACGCGTTGTGCAGGATCGGATCCTCGTTCGGAAAGCGCACCGAGGAGCCGACCACGACCGGTAGCACGCGCGGCACGAACTGCTTGCGGCGCGTCGTCATGACGTACGGCTCGGCCGGCGGCGAGGTCTCGGACGGGACCTTCGGGCGGAAGTAGATGACGGCGTCGGCGCTTTCCGACGCGCGCAGCGCCTGGCCGGCGGAAAAAAGCGTGAGCTGCCCGCGCAGCTCGGCACCCGCAGCCGTGGCCGGCGCCAGCGCCGCAAGCGCCAGCCAAAGCCCGAACCTCATCGCATGCGTCTCCCGTGCGATTCGCGCCGTCGGGCTCGCATCCCCTGCAAACCGCTCTGCGACGCGTATTCGCGTGGCATGATCATACAGACGGCCACGTATCGCCACCCCCGAAGGCCCCGGCCTCATGCCGAGCATCCAGATCGAGCGCAAGCACCGGAAATCGATCGCCGACGCGAAAACCGCCGTAGAGAAGGTCGCGAAGCACCTCGCGAGCAGGTTCGACGTCGACTACGAATGGCGCGGCAATACGCTCGCGTTTTCGCGCACCGGCGTGAGCGGCCGCATCGCGCTGACGAAAGGCATGGTCGAGGTGCTCGCGGACCTGTCGTTCCTGCTCGGGCCGATCAAGCCGGCGATCGAGCGGGAGATCGAGAAGCATTTGGAGCGGGAGTTCGGGTAGGTTGGCGCGAGAAGCGGTCGGGGCTTCCGCCCCTCCCACAGTGATTCCCGCCGCCATGCGCAGGGCCGGCGGTCGAAGCCGCTGACGGGTGGAGTCACTGTGGGAGGGGCGGAAGCCCCGACAGCACGAACCTACGCCCGCCGCCGCTTCGGCCGCCTTCGCTCCCCCTGCTCCTCCGTCGTCTTCCCGAGATCGAACGGCGAGGGATGCCCCCCGAACAGCCGTCGCATCAGCTCGTGCTCGCGCATGCGGATCGCGTCGAGGAATTCGTCGGCGCTGCCCATCGCCTTGAACGCGGCGAAGCCGCGCTCGAGGAAGCCCTGGAGCTTGCCGAGGCCTGCGGCCTGCGCCGGCCCGCGTGCGAAGCGCAGCATCGCGAACACGAGCGGCTTCTTCACGATGCGCTCGAGCTCCTTGCCGACGAACAGCAGGAGCTCGAGCTGCCGCTCGCGATCGCGGCGTCGCCCCGCCGCGCGATACGCGCGGGCGTACGCGGCGTCGTCGATCGTGGCCTTGCGCGTGCTGTCCGCCGTCAGGGCGTGCGCCACGGCGAGATCGAGCTCGTGGCTCAGCAGGTCGAGCTCGAGCGCCTTCGCGACCGTATCGAGCACCGTCTCGGGCAGCCACGCGCGCAGCGTCGGCAGCATCCGCGTCATGTCGCGGTCGCGCCAGCTGACGTCGTGCTCGCTGTACAAATCGTCGAGAAAGAAGCGCGCCGCGGCCGTGAACCGCGGCTGCCGCGTGAGATCGGCGAAGGCGTGCTCGAGCCGGCGGCTCTGCCAGCGCTTGAGGTCCGGGAGGATCGCGAGCTCGTTGCGCGGCTCACGCTTCGGATCGCGCGCGCGCCTGAGCGTCACGAGCAGATCGGTGATCCGGGCGGCGCTCTCTTGTCGCGTCATCGACCGAAATTGTATGGTCGAATCCGCCGCGAACATCCGCCACCATAGAAATCCGTTCAGATCCCATGCTCGTCATCCAGCCCGCGCTGCGTCCGCGCAAGCCCACCGGTGGTCGCCGCAAGGGTGCCGGTCGCGCACGCCTCGGCCTCGCGATCGCCGGCGGCGGTCCGATCGGCGGCATGTACGAGCTCGGCGCGCTACGCGCGCTCGACGAAGCCCTGGACGGCATCGACCTCACCCGGCTCGACGTCTACGTCGGGGTGAGCTCCGGCGCGTTCCTCGCCGCGGGGCTCGCGAACGGCATCGGCACGGCCGAGATGTGCCGGATCTTCATCACCGGCGGCAACGGGCACGTGAAGTTCCGGCCCGAGTCGTTCCTGCGCCCCGCGTTCCACGAGTACGTGCGCCGCGCCGCGAGCATCCCGCAGCTGATGCTCGGCTGGCTCGCGGATTTCACCCGGAATCCGCTCGACACGGGCCTCATCGACATCGTCGGGCGGCTCGGTACGCTGATCCCGACCGGGCTGTTCCAGAACGACGCGGTCGAGCAGTTCCTGCGCGAGGTGTTCGAAACGCACGGGCGCACCAACGACTTCCGCAAGCTCGCGAACAAGCTCTACGTCGTTGCGGTGGAGCTCGACACCGGCGCGGTCGCGCGCTTCGGCGGTCCCGACGACGCGACGCCGATCTCGCGCGCGGTGCAAGCCTCGGCTTCGCTGCCGGGGCTCTACCCGCCGGTCGAGATCGACGGCAAGCACTACGTCGACGGCGCGCTGCGCCGCACGCTGCACGCGTCCGTCGCGATGGACGAAGGCGTCGATCTGGTGCTCGGGCTCAATCCCCTCGTGCCATTCGACGCCTCGCTCGCGCTCGCGCACGGCAAGCGCGTGCCCGACTCGCTCGCCGACCGCGGGCTCCCGAGCGTGCTCTCGCAGACGTTCCGGACCTTGCTGAAATCGCGCATGCAGGTCGGCCTCGACAAGTACCAGATCCAGTACGAGAAGACCGACCTCGTGCTGTTCGAGCCGAACGGCGACGATGCCGAGATGTTCTTCACGAACATCTTCAGCTTCCAGAGCCGGCAACGGCTCACCGAGCACGCGTACCGCTCGACGCTCGCCGACCTGCGCGAACGCCGGGCGGAGATCGAGCCGATCCTCAAGCGTTGCGGTATCCGGCTGCGCGACGAGGTGCTCGCGAACCCGCGCCGGAAGCTGATCGACGGGCTACGCGACACGCCGCGGTTCAACAAGCCCACGGCGCAATTGCGGCGGGCGCTCGACGATCTCGAGGCGGCCGTCAAAGCGCGCGGGGCATAGACCGCGATCCATTCACGGATCCGCAGCGCATCGACCGGCGGCGTCGATGCCTCTCGCCTCCAAGCTAGTGTGACCACTCTACGTGCGGGGCATACGGTGCGCGCCACACGCCGCGCTCGCGGCGACCATCATTCGAAATTCCGGGAGGGATTGCGTCATGGCCAAGCCGAAGCTCAAGAAGAACCAGGGCAACTCGAACGCGTCGTCGAACGCGGGACGTGGTGCCGGGCTCCTCGACTCCGCGCAACAGATCTGGTCCGCGGGCATGGGCGCGTTCAACCGCGCGCAGGCCGAGGGCGGCAAGTTGTTCGAGACGCTGGTGCGCGAGGGCATGAACCTCGAGCAGAAGACGCGTCAGATGGCGAGCGGCAAGCTCGACGTCGCGCGCGACGCGGTCGAGACCACGGTAACGCAGGTGCGCGAGCGCGCGCAGGACACGTGGGACAAGCTCGAGAAGGTGTTCGAGGATCGCGTCTCGCGCTCGCTCAACCGTCTCGGCGTACCGGGCCGCGAGGAGATGCAGGCGCTGCTCGACCGCGTCGAGGAGCTGAACCGCCAGGTGCGCAAGCTCAACGCGAAGCCGGAAGCCGGCGCCGCGAAGCGCTCGGCCCCGAAGCGCGGTGGCGCGAAGCGCGCGGCCTCGCCCGAGGCGTAACGCTTCAATGCCCGCCAGCAGCCCACGAACCGAAGGATCCCTCCCCTTTTGGTATCACGCTGGCGGGCTTCTTCTGCGGGAGGGGCGACGAGCCGGGCTTTGCCCGGCTCGTTTGTTTTGAGGTTGCGCTGACGCTCGCAATCTTGTGGGAGGGGCGGAAGCCCCGACAGGGCGACACTTCGATCGGCGCGAAGAGCATCGGGGCTTCCGCCCCTCCCACAGCGATTCCGGCCGTCAGCGTGCTTCCGGGGCGAACGCGGCGGTTCCGAGCTCGCGCGCGTGGTGCCAGAGCTTCGGCCACAGCGGGGCGGCTTTCGCGAGCTGCGCGATCGCGGCGCGGCTCGCGCGGATCTCGTCCGGCTCGACCCGGTCGTCGCGGATCGCGTCGCGGTTGACCTTCACGATGCGCTCGGCGTGCGCGCGCCATTCGGCCGGGGCGTCGCGGCGCGTGCGCAACGCGCCGTCGAGCTGGCGCGTCACGCGGCCCGTCATGTCGGTGCGCCAGCGCAGCACGAGGTCGGCGATCGCGTCGTCGGGCGCGGTCGCGAGCGCCGCGAGCGACGCGCCGACCGCCGCGAGCCGCGCCTCGCGATCGGCGCCGCCGAGCACATCGCCGAGCGTCAGCGCGAGGCTCGAGACGAACGCGTTGCGGTCGAGCGGGATGCGCCCGCCGGTCGCGCGCGCGAGCCGGTCGCGCGGCGCGAAGTCGGCGTGGCCGAGCAGCAGCGGCGCGTGCACGTATGCCTGCTTCGGCGCCATCGCACGCAGCAGCATCAGGAAGTAGGTGTCGTCGACGCGCCCCCACGTGCCCGCGAACGGCAAGAGCTCGCGCGCGTCGACGAGCAGCGGCGTGTAGAGCGCGAAGCTCGTGAGCCGCGGCGCCTCGTAACCTTGGGCGAGCGCGTCGGACGCCAGCCGCGCGTGCCGATACGGCGCGCGCCAGAGGTCGTGGATCGACTCGGCCGGGTACGTGAGGTAAACGCTCGAATCGAGCGTGATCGTGCCGTACGTGCCCGGCACGGCGGCGATCACGCGCGCGTTGCGCGCTGCCGCCGCAAGCTCTCGCGGGGAGCGGTGCACGAGCGTGCGGTCGTTCCAGCCGTCGCGCGCGAGCAGCGCCTGCGCGGGCTGCCCGACCCAGTCCGCGAGGCGCGCGTACGGATCGACGTCGAGCTCCGGCAGCTCGCGCGCGGGAGCCTCGGGCTCGTCGAACCAGCGCACGACACTCTCGGTCGCATCGAGCAGGTCGAACGCGCGATGCGATGCCGGCAGCGTGCGCAGCGGAAAGCGCGTGTCGTCGTCGAGAATCGAGAGGCTGCCGCCGGCCGCGAGCAGCACGGCCCAGTTCCAGGTGCGCGAACCGGTCAGCGCGCAGGGCCGGGCGGGATCGAGCAGCTCCGCGACGATCTCGCGCTCGGTGTTCGCGAGCGGCGCAAGCACCTCGTCCAGCGCCGCGGCGCGCTCGTGGAGGCCGAGCATGCGCACACTGGACGCAGACGCACCGGCGAACTTCCGCACCAGCCCGTAGGTCTTCGCGGCGTAGCCGTCGTCGAGGGTGTCGTCGACCACGACGTACTGCCGTCGCGCACCGTGCCGGCGTTCGTCGGCGAGCAGGGAATCGAGCAGCACCGCGAGCCCTTCCGGGCGCTGATAGGCGCGGATCACGATGGTCGGATCCGGCACGCGCGCGGTGGCCGTCGCGTCGAGCGCGCCGAGGTACTCGGCGGCGCTTCGCACGAGCCCGCGCGACGCGAGCTGCGCGAGCAGCCCGGCAGCCTGCTGGGGCGTCCATCCGGTGGCGCGCGCGAGCTGCTGCGCGTGGAAGTCGAGCGGCGCGAACGTCGCGCAGTGCTGCAGCGCGGCCGCCTCGGCGGTATTGATGAGCTCACGGCGCGAGCCGTCGCTCGCGCGCCAGTTCGCGGTCTCGCCGTCGAGGACGACGAGATCGCCGGGCGTCGCCGCGACCAGCTCCGCGTTCGCTACCAATGCACGCCGCGCATCAACGCCGCGAACGCGATCTGCTCGTTCGAGGCCGGCTCGTCACGCCCCTTCATGCCCTTCGCCGCGGCCGAGTCGGGGAACAGCTGGAACGCGGTGTTCATGACGACCTCGTACGCCTTCGGCGCGATCGCGTTCAGCACCGCGGCGAACGTGCCGAGCCGCGTCGCGACGCGCGACGGCCGCTCGATGATCGCCTGCACGACGAGGTCGGCCGCCTCCTCCGGGGTCAGCGTCGGGACCGAGTCGTACATCTTCGTCGGGCCGATCATCGGCGTGCGCACGAGCGGCATGTTGATCGTCGTGAACGCGATGTTCACGTCGGAGAACTCGCCCGACGCGCAGCGCGAGAACGCGTCGAGCGCGGCCTTCGAAGCGACATAGGCCGAGAACCGCGGCGAGTTCGCGAGCACGCCGATCGACGACACGTTGATGATGTGGCCGCGCCGGCGCTCGGTCATTCCGGGCAGGAAGCCCATGATGAGCCGCAGCGAGCCGAAGTAGTTGAGCTGCATCGTCCGTTCGAAGTCGTGGAAGCGATCGTACGACAGCGAGATCGAGCGACGGATCGAGCGGCCCGCGTTGTTGACGAGGACTTCGGGCGCGCCGTGCTCGGCGAGCACTTTCGCGATGAGCTCGTCGCAGACGGCGAGGTCGGCGAGGTCGGCACTGTACGTGAAGCACGTCCCGCCGGCCTTCTCGATCTCGGTTTTCACCGCGTCGAGCTCGTCCTGCTTGCGAGCGACGATGATCGTCTTCGCGCCCGCCGCTGCGACCTTCAGCGCCGCAGCACGGCCGATGCCCGAAGAGCCGCCCGTGATCAGCACGACGCGACCCTTCACCTTGCCCGACAACGAGCGGTCGACGAACAGGTCCGGATCGAGGTGGCGCTCCCAGTAGTCCCACAGCCGCCACGCGTAGCTCTCGAGCTTCGGCAGCTTGATCTTCGAGCCGCGCAGCGCGCGCTCGGTCTCGCGGTTGTCGAAGCGGGTCGGATAGTTGATGTACTTCAGTACCTGCCGCGGTATCCCGAAGTCGCGCAGCATCATGTTGGTGAAGCGCTTGATCGGCGGCAGGTTCGTGATCGCATGGCGCACCATCGGCGGCACGAACGCGAACATCCGCGCGTCGAGGCGCATCGTCATCTGCGGCGCGTGCGCCGCGCGCGCAAACGTGTTCAGGACCTCGCCGACGCGCTGCGGGGTCGGATCGGTCAAGTGGAACGTGCCGCCGTCGAGCCCCGGCTTGTGCGCGATGTGGTCCATCGCCGCGACGACGTAGTCGACCGGCACGAGGTTGATCCGGCTGCCCTCGATGCCGACGGTCGGCATCCACTGCGGCAAGAGCTGCCGGAGCTTCTTGATGATCCGGAAGAAGAAGTAAGGGCCGTCGATCTTGTCGATCTCGCCGGTCTTCGAATGGCCGACGACGATTGCGGGCCGGTAGACCCGCCACGGGATCTTGCTCTCGTTGCGGACGATCCCCTCGGAGTCGTGCTTGGTGCGGAAGTACGGATCGTCGAGGCCCTCGGCCTCGTCGAACATGTCCTCCTTGAACACCCCGGGGTAGAGCCCGGCCGCGGCGATCGAGCTGACATGATGAAACGCGCCGGCCTTGACCGCCTCGGCCGCCTGCAGCGCGTAGCGCGTGCCGTCGATGTTCGCGGCGACCTGGGTCTGCTCGTCCGCGGTGAGGTCGTAGACCGCCGCACAGTGGAAAAAGTGCTTGACCTTGCCGGTGAGCTCCTTGAGCGTCTTCGGCGCGATCCCGAGCTTCGGCTTCGTGACGTCGCCCGTCACGGCAATGAGCCGGTCCGCGGCGTCGAGCTTCTCGACCAGCGCGTCGAACTTGTCCATCGACGACTTGCGCACCAGCAAGTAGATCTTCCCGCTGCGTGCCAGGAGCTTCTCGACCAGGTGGCGGCCGACGAAACCCGTTCCGCCCGTCACGAAATACGACATGGCTTTCCCCGCCCCGGTTCGCGTGATCGAGGGCCAAAGATAGCAGGCTGTCGATCGACAGCCTGCTGGCTTCGCGGCCAAGGATGGCCGCGTCGCGGATCGATCGCAAAGCGATCGATCCGGCGCGAGCGAGTCCGGACATGCGCCGGACTCGCGACCCGAGAAACGCACAGGATGTGTGTTTCTCGAAGAACACGGATAGCCGCGCCGGGGGCGCGAATCCACGTGACACCGATTGCGTTGACCCCTCGAGCGAGCGCGTGCTAGAACCCGGCTCTACGCACGGGGAGCGCGGAACCATGGCGAAAGCCGACCTCGAAACGCAGTTCCAGCAGGCTGCCGCGAACGCGCAGAAGCTCAAGGAACGCCCGGACAACGACACGCTGCTCAAGCTCTACGCGTTCTACAAGCAGGGCACCGACGGCGACGTCAAGGGCGAGAAACCCGGCTTTTTCGATTTCGTCGGCGCGGCGAAGTACGACGCGTGGGCGAAGCTCAAGGGCTCGAGCGCCGAGGACGCGAAGAAGAAGTACGTCGACCTCGTGAAGAAGCTCGGCGGCTGACGCGGCCCAGCCGCGCTCCGTCCCCTCGCCGCGCCATGGCCGCCGCCAGCGACAAGCCGAAGACCCGCGAGCGGATCCTCGACCTCAGCCTCGCCATGTTCAACGAGCGCGGCGAGCCGAACGTCACGACGAACCACATCGCCGACGAGCTCGAGATCAGCCCGGGCAATCTCTACTACCACTTCCGCAACAAGGACGACATCGTCGAGCACCTGTTCGCGCGCTACGAGTCGCGCATCGACGAAGTGCTGGTCACGCCGGACGACCGGCTGCCGACGCTCGAGGACATCTGGCTGCAGCTGCACGTCGCGTTCGAGGTGATGTGGGAGTTCCGCTTCATCTTCCGCGACATCGTCGATCTCACGAGCCGCAACCGGAAGCTCAGGCTCCACTACGCGCGCACCCTCAAGCGCGCGGTCGCGAACGCGTCCTCGGTGATGCAGGGCCTGGTGCGCGCCGAGATCATGCGCGCGAGCCGTGCCGAGATCGAGGCGACCGCGAACAACATCCTGCTCGTCGCGACCTTCTGGATGAGCTACAACACGGTTCGCGGCGGCAGCACGGAGAAGACTGCCGAGGACCTCACGCTGGGCATCTACCAGGTCATGATGCTGATCGTGCCGTTCCTGCGCGATGCCGAACGCGTGCACCTCGCGAACCTCGCGCAGTCCTACATCCGCTAGCGGAACGCGCTGCTATGCTGGAATCGAGGACGCTGCCGTCGCGGGGCGGCATGGGGACATCGATGCGGATACTGCTCGTCGCGGCGCTGTTTGCCGCGGGGTTCGGCACGGGCGCGAGCGCGCAGACCGTCGCCGAGGACGAAGCGCGGATCGAGGAGCTGATCCGGCGCGAGCAGGCGCTGAAGCGGCATCGCGAGCCCGCCGCGGCTCCAGCCGAAGCGACGACCGCCGACGCGGACGACGGCGCGATGCCGGAAGCGACCATCGGGGCACCGGTCGCCGACGCGCCGTCCGCGCCGAGCTTCGCGACGCCGGCGACACCCGCGGCGCCCGAACCCGCACCCCAAGCGGCAATCGAGCCGGGTTACGAGGTCGACCCCGCGTTCGCGCCGATCGAGGCGCCGGTCGAAGTCGACCCGAACGTCATCGCGATCGCCGATCTCGCCGCGCACGTGGGTCGCGCGGTGCGCGTGCGCAGCCACGGCGGGCGGCAACGCGTCGGGGTCATCGAGTCGGTCGAGCGCGACGCCGTGACGCTCAAGGTCGCGATGGGCGGCGGCTACGCGCGCTTCAGCCTGCCGTACTCGCAGATCACCCGGATCGAGAGGCTCTGAGCGATGTTGATCGTCTTTCTGTGGATCGCCTCGATCGTCTGCTGGCTCTGGCTCGTCGTACGCGTGTTCCGCGCATCGGGCGCGCTGATCGGCATACTCACGCTGCTGTTCTGGCCACTTGCGATCATCGACGTGGTCCGGCACTGGAACGACCGCGACAACAGCGTCGCCTGGCCGTACTTCGCGACGCTGATCGCCTCGGTCGCGCTCTATACGTTCGCGCTGCGCGGGATCAACACGTTCCTCGAGGAACAGGAGCGCCTCGCGAAGGGTGACTCGATCGCCGACTTCGTCGACGAGGACGACCCGGTCTCGGCGCAGATCCGCCTGCAGCAGGCGTTCTCGCGCCTGCAGATCCAGCGCGGCGAGGTGTCGATTCCCGACGCACACGCGACGCTCGCGATCCCGCAGCACTTCCGCCTGATCCCGCGCCGCTCGGTCGACGGGCTGATGATGGAGCTCGGGGTCGAACCGGTCCCGGACACCCTGTTCGGCTGGCTCGTGCACGACAGCGTCGAGCTCACCGACTTCGACGACGCCTGGCTCATCGAAGCGCACTATCGACCGATCGGCCACGTCGGCGAGAGCGACGCCGCCGACCTCGCCGATCCCCACGTGTACTCGAAGACCCGGCGGCTCACCGATCTCTACGGCGCGGGCGAGTACACGTTCGAGAAGTTCGCGCACGAGCCGGTCTTCCTGGCCGGAACCGGTACGCTGACCTGGGGCGAGACGCTGCACTACGCAGAGGACCGCGAGCAGCTGATCGACTGCTACGCGATGAAGCCGACACGCGAGGGCGTGCTGCAGTTCCACGTCGAGTTCATGGAGGAACGGCGCAGCGAGCTGTGTCTGCGCAGTGTCCGGCTGATGGCGCAGAGCACGCGCTTCGACCGCGACTGGGGCTGGAACGACTACTCGTTCTTCCGCGATTCGCGCTCGGGATCCGACCTCGCCGATCTGGTCTCGGGCGCGGCGTTCGAATGATGCGCGCGCAGGCGCCGCCTATAGTGTGATTGCTCGATCGTGCGCACCCAACATCCTCGCACCACCAACCCTTCGAGGATGTTCGACATGGCGAGAGTGACGAAGCGCACCACCCGCGGCCGCGCGACGACGAATCCGCCGGGCCGTCGTTTCTGGCTCGCAGGCCTCGGTGCCTTCTCGACCGCGCGCAAGCGCGGCGAAGAAGCCGTCGAGGCGATCGTGGCGCAGAGCCGCGAGCTCCGGGGCGAGGCCGATCGCCTCGCGAAGACCTTCAAGCGCGACTTCAAGCGCGCGCGCAACGACGTCGAGAAGCAGGTGCGCAGCTACGTGCGCCCGATCTCGGTTCGCGCCGAGCGCGTCGCGAAGCGCGTCGAGCGCAACGTCGCGCAGGGCGTCGGTGTCGTGCTCGGCCGCCTCGGCGTGCCGTCGCGCCAGGACATCCTCGAGCTGACGCAGCGCGTCGACGATCTCAACCGCCGCATCAAGGCGGGCGCGCGCAAGCGCGCGGCGTAACAGCCGCCGATCGACCGGGGCCGCGCATCGCGCGGTCCCGGTCCACCACCCTCCCGGCCGCCTGCTTGCGCGTGACGCCGCGCTGGCCGATGCTCGCGCCCTCGGGCCACGGAGAGAGCCGGCATGGCAAAGCTGAAATGGGCGGCGTTCCCGCACGCGAACAAGGCGTTCGACTACGCGGGGCCGAAGCTCGAAGCGGGCTGGGCGAAGCTCCACGCCGGTGACCAGGAGCCGTTCCCCGACGAGGCCCACGTCGCGAAGCTCCTCAAGCAGAACCCGAAGCTCGGCAAGGACGCGGCGAAGATCGCGGCGACGCTGCAGGACGCGTGGCGCGCGTTCCATCGCGGCGATTTCGAGGAAGCCGACACGCTCGGCGCCAGCGTCGGCGCGCTCGGCGCGCCGGTCGCGAACAAGGCGATGGGCATCCACGCGGCTTACCTCGTCGACGGCGACAAGGAAAAGCTGAAGCGCTTCGAGCTCGTCGCCGCCCGCGCCGACGAGGCGCGCGCGGCGCTGCCGAAAGTCGCAAATGCGCACTACTTCCGCGCGTTCGCGTTGGGGCGCTACTCCCAGCTCCTCTCGATCGCGCAGGCGCTGGCGCAAGGCATCGCGAAGAAGGTCAAGGAAAGTCTCGACGAGACGCTCACGCTCGCACCGAAGCACGCCGAGGCACACCTCGCGGTGGCGCTCTATCACGCGGAAATCGTCGGCAAGGTCGGCGGCATGCTCGCGTCGCTGACCTACGGCGCGAAAGCCGCCAGCGCCGAGGAGCACTTGAAGACCGCGCTCAAGCTCACGCCCGACGCGCCGATCGCGCATCTCGAGCAAGGCAACGCGCTGCTCCTGCTCTACGGCGACAAACGCGAGGACGACGCGGCCGCCGCATTCGCGAAGGCCGCCAAGCTCAAGCCCCGCGACGCGATGGAAGCGCTCGACGCCGCCGAGGCGAAGTCGAAGCTCGAGTAGCAGTTCCTTTCGCCGTCATTCCCGCGAAAGCGGGAATCGGTTGCGCTCGCGACCGCCAGGAGCGTCGCGCTCACAGGTCATCGGCACGCCCTCGGTCCCGATTCCTCCGCCGAAAACGGAGGTCTCGGGAACAAGACCTTTCCGACGAGGCGTCAGTGCGACGCTGTGCTGCGAGAGGCGGTGCCGCCGTCACTTCGCGTGCGGGTCGTTCTGCATGAGACCGAGGATGTTGCCCTCGGGGTCGTGGATGTAGGCGAGCCAGCCGACGCCCTGCACCGCCATCTTGTCGACGACCTGCTTGCCGCCGTGCTTCTTCGCCTTCGTGAGCATCGCGTCGAGGTTGTCGATGCCGACCGTGCAGACGAACGCGTTGCACGCCGATTGCGGCGCGGGCGGATCGCCGCGGCGCTGGATCAGGCCGCCGTCGATGCCGGGCTCGCCCGAGCCGGTCATCACGAGCCAATACGGCCACGGCCCGTCCCATTTCTGGAAGCGCCAGCCGAACAGCGCCTTGTAGAACGCGATCGCGCGCTCCGTGTCGGCAGCGTGGATCTCGAAGTGGATCGGTCGCGGCATTGGCGTGATCCCTCGTATCGACGCGGCACCTGCCGCGCGGCTCCTCAGGTCGCGCGGCGGAAGCGCCGCATCTCGGTCGCGAAGCTCGCGCCGGGATGGCCCTCGCGCGACTTGCGGGCGCGCATGCGGCGTGACGCACGCTGCTTCGCGCCGTCCTGCGCCGCACCGTCGACGTGACGCCTGAGCGTCGCCGCCGCATCGGCCGAAGTGATCTCGGTCTCCCAGTCCTCCATCATCGTGATGAGGACGAGCTTCTCGAACTCGGCCGCGAAGCGCTCGATCACCGCGTCGGGATCGGGCACGAGCTTCGCGTCGGCGATGACGCCGAAGTGCACCGCGCCGTTGTACGAAAGGATGCTGAGACCGAGGCCGATCGAGCCGGTCTGCGGCACCCAGAACATCTGCTCCTTGATCCGCGCACCCGCGAAGTAGAGCGGCTGCTGCGGACCCGGCACGTTCGTCGCGACCGCGGTCGCCTTGCGGCTGAACATCTCGAGCGCGGGACGCTGCAGCGCCGACGGACCCATCCCGAGCGCCGCGAGCAGGCCGAACGCCACGATCGCCTGGCGCGAGCGCTTGAGCTGCCGCATGTTCTCGGCGATCCGCTCGAGCCTTCGCAGCGGATTGGGCTCTCCGATCGGGAGCTCGAGGAACACGAGGCCGAAGTGGTTCCCGAGCTTCTTCGCGTGCTCGAGCGGACGCAGGTTGACCGGCACCGTCGCGCGGATCGTGACGCCGTCGATGTGCTCGCCCTGGTCGACGAGGTAGCTGCGCAGCGCGCCGCACGCCGACGCGAGCAGCACGTCGTTGACCGTGCAGCCGAGCGCGCGACCGATCGCCTTGACGTCGGCGAGCGGCAGCGGATCCGCCCACGCGCAGCGCTTGGACACGCCGAGCGGACCGCGGTAGGGTGTCGGCGGATCGTCGGGCAGCGTCAACGCGATCGCGAGTTCGCGCGCGATCTCGCTGCCTTCGTAGGCGAGCTGCGCCGCAAGGCTCGGGTCGTCCACCAGCTCCCTGCCCTTCTCGAGGAGCTTCTCGCCGACGTACTTCGCCTGATTGAAGCCCGCGCGCGCGGGCTCGAGCAGGCGTTGCATCACCGTCCCGCGATCCTCGGCGAGCCAGGTCTTCGCGAGCTCGGCGCGCTTCTCGGGCTTCATCTCGACGTCGGTCAGCGAGAGCAGCACCTGCACCAGCGCGATGCCGTCGGCGTAGCAGTGGTGGATACGCGAGATCAGCGCGCTGCCGCCCTCGTACATCTCGACGATGTGGAACTGCCAGAGCGGCTTCGAATGGTCGAGCGGCGTCGAAGCGAGCTCGCTGACGAGCTTCTCGAGCTCGCGCTTGCCGGCCTTGCCCGGCAACGCCGTCAGGCGCACGTGCCATTCGAGGTCGAAGTCGGGGTCGTACTCCCAGTACGCGCCGGACGCGGTGTCGACCGCCTTCTGCCGGAAGCGGCGGAACTCGAGGAAGCGGTCCGCGAGCATCCGCTTGAAGCGTCCGACGTCGAGCTTCTGCTCGAACATCATGACGCCGGTGATCATCATGAGGTTGGTCGGGCGCTCCATGCGGAGCCAGGCGGTGTCGACCTTCGACATTGCCTCGCGTGGGCCGCGGTTGCCGCGCATCGCCATGACCGGTCCTGAGTCGTCCGTTGCGTCCGGTTTATCACGATTCCGGCACATCGTCACGACGCGCGCATCGCGATGCGGCCCGACGATGTTTGCCCGGGACGACCGCCGTCAGCGGCGCGCCATCTTCCCGCCCCGGATGCGCCGTTCCGCTCGCCTATACTCGCGCCACTCACGCACGGGAACCGCCATGCTTCGTCGACTCCGCACGAGCCTCGTCGCGCTCGTGCCCGCCTGCGCCTTCGTCCTTCCCGGCTGCCAGCGCGACGGCACCGACGCCGGCTCGCCGCCGCCCGCGACCGCAGAGACGGAGCCCGCCGTACCGGCCGGTGCGTTCGGCCTCGCGCGCATCGAGGTCGATGCCTACCAAGGCCGGCCTGCTGCGCTCATGACCTTCACGAAGCCGCTCGCGAGCGCACAGAAGTTCGACGAGCTCGGTGCGGTCACGACCGAGACCGGCGCGCCCGTCACCGGCAGCTTCGTGCTCGACGAAGATCCGAGCAAACTGCGCTTCCCGTACCTCGAAGCGAACAAGACCTACAAGCTCACGCTGAAGCCGGCGCTCGCCGCGGCCGACGGTGCGTCGCTCGGGCAGGCGGTCGTGCGCGAGGTCTACACCGGTCCGCTCGAGCCGCTCGCCGGATTCGCGAGCCAGGGCAGCGTGCTGCCCGCGCACGAATCGCGCGGCCTGCCGGTCGTGACCGTCAACGTGCCCGAGCTCGACCTCGAGTTCCTGAGGATCCGCGACGAATCGCTCGCGAGCTTCCTGCGCGACTACACCCGCATCGGCCGGCGCAGCTACTGGTCGCTGAGCGAGCTCGCGACGTTCGCGGAGCCGGTTTATGCGAACCGCTTCGCGATCGACGCGGCGGCGAACCAGCGCACGCTCTCGTACATCCCCGTGCGGGACATCCGCGAGCTCGCGGCGCCGGGCCTCTACTTCGCGGTGATGAAGCGGCCCGGCCGCTTCACGCACGAGTACGACACCGCGATGTTCTTCGTCAGCGACCTCGGCGTGCATGCGCGCGCGTACCGCGACTCGCTCCTCGTCCATGCCGCGTCGCTCGAGACCGGCAAGCCTGCCGGCGGCGTGAAGATCGCGATCCGCGACACCGAAGGCGCGACGCGCGCGAGCGCGGAGACCGACGCGAACGGGCTCGCGACGCTCGCGGGCTACAAGCTCGACGCGGCGCACGTGCTCGTCGCCGAGCGCGGGCGCGACGTCTCGGTGCTGCCGTTCAACCTGCCCGCGCTCGATCTGTCGGAGTTCGCGATCGCGGGCCGCGCCCAGCGCGAGCTCGAGATCTTCCCGTGGTCGGGGCGCGATCTCTATCGGCCCGGCGAGCGCGTGCGCGTCGCTGCGCTGCTGCGCGACCACGACGGCAAGGCGGTCGCGCCGCAACCGCTCTACGCGACGCTGAAGCAGCCGGACGGGCGCGCACTCTTTACGCGCACGCTCGAGCCCGGCGCGCTCGGCGCGTACGAGTTCGAACACCGTACCGCGCCCGATGCACGCACGGGACGCTGGACACTCGAGCTCTCGACCGACCCGACGGGCGCCGTCGGCGCGAGCACGTTCGAGTTCCGCATCGAGGAGTTCCTGCCGGAGCGCCTCAAGCTCGAGCTCGAGTCGCCGGTTGAGCAGCTCGCGCCCGGCGAGAACCTGCCGCTCGAGGTCGAGGCCGCATACCTCTACGGCGCGCCGGCCGCCGGCAACCGCTTCACCGCGCGCGTCACCGTCGTCAACGATACGCATCCGGTCGAGGCGCTGAAGGACTTCCATTTCGGCGATCCGCTCGCGGAGCTTCCGAAAGAGCCGCGCGACGCGCTCGACGAAGCGCTCGACGCCGAAGGCCGGCTCGAAACCGAGATCGCGCCGGTCGAAGGCGCGACGATCGTCGCGCCGACCGCGGTGATCGTGAGCGGCAGCGTCTACGAAACCGGCGGCCGCGCGGTCACGCGCACGCTGAAGCGCACGATCTGGCCGGCGGAAACGATCGTCGGCATCCGCCCGCAGTTCGATCTCGCCGAAGGCGCGCTGCCCCACGGCGACGCGCGCTTCGAGGTCGTGCGCACGAATCCGGCCGGCGAGCTGCTCGCCGCGAACGGCCTCAAGGTCCGGCTCATCCGCGAGCACCGCGACTACACCTGGCGTTACGACACGAGCGTCGGCTGGCGCGCCGACTTCGTGCAGCGCTGGGAGACGACGCGCGAATCGACACTGTCGTTCCGCGCCGGAGAGCGCGCGCAACTCGCGTTCCCGGTCGAATGGGGCGGCTACCGCGTCGAAATCGAGGACCCCGAGACGAATCTCGTCGTGCGCCTGCCGTTCGTGGGCGGATGGAGCTGGCGCGACGACAACCGCGGCACCGATGCGCGTCCGGACAAGGTCAAGCTCGCGCTCGACCGCACGCACTATCGCGGCGGCGAGACGCTGAAAGTCACCGTGACGCCGCCGCATGCGGGTCCGGCGCTGCTGATGCTCGAGGCCGACGGGCTGCTCTGGCACGAGACGCGGCACGTCGATGCCGGCACCGTCGTCGAGATCCCCCTCGATCCGAAGTGGGAGCGGCACGATCTCTATCTGACGGCGCTCGTGTTCCGTCCGGGCTCGGCGGCGCAGAAAGTCACGCCGAACCGCGCGGTCGGCGTCGTGCACGTGCCGATCGCGCGCCAGGACCGACGCGTCGAAGTCGCGCTCGCGTCACCGGAGACGATGCGGCCGAAGCAGCCCATGGCGGTCGACGTCTCGGCGCCCGCGCTCGCCGGCAAGACCGCGCAGGTTCGCGTCACCGCGGTCGATCTCGGCGTGCTCAACATCACGCGCTACCCGCTGCCCGACGCGGCCGCGTGGTTCTTCGCGCAGCGACGTCTCGGCATCGACGCCTACGACCTTTACGCCCGCGTCATCGAGGCGTTCGACGGCGAGCGCGCGCGGCTGCGCTACGGCGGCGACGCCGCGCTCGCGGCGCTGCCCTCGGCGCGCCGTCCCGATCCCTCGATCGAGATGGTCGACCTCTTCCATGCACCCGTCGCGCTCGACGCGGCCGGCAAGGCCCGCGTCGAGATTCCGGTGCCCGACTTCAACGGCACGCTGCGCGTGCGTGCGCTGGTCTACGGCGAATCCGTGTACGGCGCCGCGGAGCACGACACGATCGTGCGCGCGCCGCTCGTGGTCGAGGCCAGCACACCGCGCGTGCTCGCGCCCGGCGACCGCGCGAAGTTGACGCTCGACCTCACCAATCTCTCGGGTGCTGCGCAGACCTTCGAGACGAAGCTCACCGCGATCGGGCCGATCGCGCTCGAACGCACGCGCGCGACGTCGAAGCTCGCGGACCAGGCGAAAGAAACGCTTTCGGTCGGGCTCACGGCGACGGGTACGTACGGCGTCGGCGAGATCCGTGCCGAAGTGAGTGGGCCCGGCGTCGAGGTCGATCGCACGTTCCGCTTCGTGGTGCGGCCGGCGTGGCCCGCGGCTTCGCGCGCGAGCTCGACCGTGCTCGAGACGGCAGCGCCGGTCGTGCCCGAAGCGTCGCTGCGCGAAGGGCTGGTGCCGGACTCGGTCGTCGCGCGCGTCACGATCGGTACGCTGCCGCCGTTCCCGTTCGGTGCCGCGGTGCGCGGCCTCATCGGCTATCCGTACGGCTGCATCGAGCAGACCACGAGCCGCGCGTTCCCGCTCGTCCGTCTCGACGACGCGACCGCCGCGCGCTTCGGGCTCGAGCCGGTACCGGCCGAACGTCGTGCGGCGATGCTGTCCGACGCGTTCGGTCGCATCGCCGCGATGCAGACCGAGACCGGGCATTTCGGCTCGTGGCCCGGTGACAGCTGGGTCAACACCCAGATGACGCCGTACGTCACCGAGCTCCTGCTCGACGCGCGCGACGCGGGCTACACCATTCCCGAAACCGTGCTGACGAAGGCGCTCGACCGGATCAACGAGGACCTCCTCGCCGGCGGCAACGGTCACTACGAGTACGACCATTCCGAGCACCTGCGTCTCGCCGAAATGGCGCACGGCGGCTACGCGCTCGCGCGCGTCGCGAAGGCGCCGGTCGGGACGCTGCG